>Ga0310841_100088_pt1 | contig 136217 bp, 132 predicted proteins | sample SM_ome_9_FD_201311 | JGI IMG/M metagenome (GOLD analysis project Ga0310841, IMG submission 201311) | Sorghum-adapted microbial communities enriched on stacked mutant (SM) sorghum from Joint BioEnergy Institute, Emeryville, California... ...
CGCCAAGGCTACGGCTACCGGTCAGCCAACGCGCTCATCGCCATGACCATGCTCAAACGCGGAGGATTATGCCCACCCCTCCCCAGACGAACATGAAATCCGACCCACGAGAACGGCAGTAGATCCAAAAAAATGCCGTGCGCGATCCTCAGCCCGTAAGGAGGCGTCCGTGTCGACCAACCGCCTGTCCCGCCGCGCGTTCGTGCGAACCGGTGTCGTCCTCGGCGCGGGCGTGTCCCTCGGCGTCCCCCTCGTGTCGCACGGCTCGCGTGCCGAGGCCGCGGTGGCGATCGCCTCGTGCGACGACTGGGGCGCCAGGCCGCCGTCGGAGCCGGTGACGCTGCTCTCCAGCAACCCCAACAAGATCCTCGTCCACCACACCGCGACGGCGAACAGCACCGACTACTCGCGCGCGCACGCGTACGCCCTGGCTCGATCGATCCAGAACTATCACATGGACAGCCGGGGATTCATCGATACCGGTCAGCACTTCACGATCAGTCGCGGCGGCTACGTCCTGGAAGGGCGCCACCGCAGCCTGGAACGCCTGCGCGCGGGCCAGGGGCACATCGTCGGGGCGCACTGCACGGGCCAGAACGACCAGTCCATCGGGATCGAGAACGAGGGCACCTACACGTCGGTCGCGCCCCCCGCGGCCCTGTACAGCCAGTTGGTCAACCTCTGCGTGGACATCTGCACGCAGTACGGCCTGTCCGCGAGCCAGATCTACGGCCACCGGGACTTCGCCGCCACGCAGTGCCCGGGAAACGTGCTCTACGGCATGTTGCCGCAACTACGCGCCGACGTGGCCGCGCGGGTGCTCTCCTGGCCGACCGTGCGCCGCGGCGACCAGGGCGAGCGGGTGCGCACGGTGCAGTACCTGCTGCGCCAGCACGGGGCCAGCCTCACCGCGGACGGCGTGTTCGGGCCGGTGACCGAGGCCGCGGTCGGCGACTTCCAGCGTTCGCGGGGTCTGGCCGTCACCGGCGTCGTGGTCGGCAGCACCTGGACCGCGCTGATCGTGACGGTCCGCACCGGATCCACCGGTGAGGCGGTCCGGGGGGTGCAGAGCCAGCTCAACACCCGCGGGTACGGCCTGGTCGTGGACGGCATCTTCGGATCACGGACCGACGCCGCGGTCCGCGACTTCCAGTCCAAGCGAGGGCTGGCGGTCGACGGCGTGGTCGGGCCGAGGACCTGGAACGCGCTCGTGGTGTAGCCGGGTCCTGTGCGGCCGGTCCCGCCCGCGGCCCCCCGGCGCGGCGGCCGGTGGAGCCGGAGGCTACCGTACGAGATCATGAGGCGTCCCCGGGTCGGTCACATCCAGTTCCTCAACTGCCTGCCGATCTACTGGGGGCTCATGCGGTCCGGGGCGCTGATCGACGTGGATCTGCGCAAGGACACGCCCGACCGGCTCAACACGGCGCTGGTCACCGGCGAGCTGGACATCGGCCCGATCTCGGTCGCGGAGTACCTGCGCCACGCCGACGACCTGTTCGTCCTGCCGGACCTGGCCGTCGGCAGCGACGGGCCGGTCCTCTCGGTCAACGTGGTCTCCACCCGGCCGCTCGCCGAGTTGGACGGTCGCCGGGTGGCCCTCGGGTCCACCTCCCGCACGGGCGTGCTCCTGGCCCGGATGCTGCTCGCCGACCGGTACGGCGTGCGGCCGGAGTACTTCACCTGCCCGCCCGACCTCACCGAGATGCTGCTGGAGGCCGATGCCGCGGTGGTGATCGGCGACGTCGCGCTGCGCGCGCTGTACGAGGCGCCGCGCCGGGGACTGATCGTCACCGACCTCGGGCAGGCCTGGCGGGAGTGGACCGGTTTGCCGATGGTGTTCGCGGTGTGGGCGGTCCGCCGCGAGTACGCGCAGACCCACCCGGGGCTGGTCAAGGACGTGCACACCGAGTTCCTGCGCTCGCGCGACCTCTGCCTGGCCGAGCTGGACGAGGTCGCCGCGGCGGCGGCGCGGTGGGAGCCGTTCGACGCCGCCACGCTCGCCTCGTACTTCCGGGCGCTCGACTTCTCCTTCGGCGAGCGGCAGATCGCCGGCCTGCGGGAGTTCGCGGCGCGGGCGGCGGCGGTCGGCGCCGTGCCGCCGCTGCCGCTGGACGGCCCGGCGCTACTGCCCGGCGTGTAGCTTCGTGGCTCGCGGGCGGTCCGGCTACTTCACCGGATGCAGCAGCTGGGCCGCGACGCTCTGGCAGATGTTCTCGCCGTGCTCCATGCCGAGCTTGCCCGGGTAGCGGGTGAGCACCCCGAGGGTCCAGCCGTCGCCGATCGCCATGCACGAGATGTGCCAGTTGCCAGGCCCGCACGCTGGCCCGGTACACGTCGTCTCGTCGCGCAGCAGCCAGCCGTTTTTGATCGCCGTCTGCTTCTGGACCTCGGGCGGAAGCGCCTTGATGATGCCGAAGTTGCCCGGGCTTTTGACGTTGCGCATCTCGTTGAGCACCCACTCGGTCCACCGAGGACCTGCCGCGCGGCCGTCCGCGATGCACGCCGCCATCCGCGCGGTGTCCCGCGCCGAGACCAAGGTATTGCTCCAGTAGCCCGGGACCGGCTCGGAGTCGGTGAGCCCGCAGATCGAGATCAGCCGCTTGATCGACTCTTCCTTGCCGAGCTGGTTTCGGAAGAGTTCCTGGGTGTATTCGTTGTGGCTTTCGCGAATGATCGCGCTGAGCTTGCGCATCCACTCCTGACTCGGCGTACGCCCGGCCTCCGCCTGCCTGCGAAGGTAGTCGGAGACGAGCCAGGCCTTGATCATCGAGGCCGTGGTGCTGGGGGCGGCGAAATTGTCCGAGCCGACAAGCTCGCCCGTACGGGTGTTGAGCAGCGCCCAGGACCAGAAGCCGGGGCTGTCGATCTTCACGGGGGCGGGCTGCAGGAGCGGGGGCGGCAGGGCGAGCGGCGGGGAGTCGGCGGCGCCCCGCGCCAGCGCCAGGACCCAGCGCGACGCATGCGGGACCGACTCGGGCAGCATGCCGGCCGCGACCGTGCCGGCGCCCGCCAGCATGGCGAGCGCGCCGACGATGGCCACCAGGTAGCGCAACACGCGGCGGGGCAACGAGGAACTCCTGCCTCCAGGGGGGACCTGGCCAGGTTACCTCGCCCGGATGGGGGGCCCGCATCCCCAACGCTGTGCCGACACATGGGCCAGAACGCGCGCCCAAAGCGCGCCTCGCGCAGCGAGGTGTTACACGATATTGCAATCTCGGTGTTCAGCTGTAACACTCAGCCTGTGTACGGCAATGACTTCCCGGTGGCTCCGGGCAGCTCGAGCCTCCTCGAAGAGGTCGAGGACGCCGAACGTGCTCTGCGCGAAGCCGCCGCACGTGGTCGTGACCGGGCGGGCACCGACGACGTCGCGCCCGACCGGCAGGCCGAGTTCGATGCGATCGTGGCCGCGGACCAGAAGATCGAGCCGCGGGACTGGATGCCGGACGGGTACCGCAAGACGCTGATCCGGCAGATTGCGCAGCACGCCCACTCCGAGATCATCGGGATGCAGCCCGAGGGCAACTGGATCACCAGGGCGCCGTCGCTGAAGCGCAAGGCGATCCTGCTCGCCAAGGTGCAGGACGAGGCCGGCCACGGGCTGTACCTGTACGCCGCGGCGGAGACCCTCGGGGTGTCCCGCGACGAGCTGGTGTCGCTGCTGCTGTCGGGCCGGCAGAAGTACAGTTCGATCTTCAACTACCCGACGCTCACCTGGGCCGACGTGGGCGCCATCGGCTGGCTCGTGGACGGCGCCGCGATCGTCAACCAGGTGCCGCTGTGCCGCACCTCGTACGGACCGTACGCGCGGGCGATGATCCGCATCTGCAAGGAGGAGTCGTTCCACCAGCGGCAGGGGTTCGAGATCCTGTACACGCTGTCGCACGGCACGCCGGCGCAGAAGGAGATGGCGCAGGACGCGGTGAACCGCTGGTGGTACCCGGCGCTGGCGATGTTCGGGCCGCCCGACGACCGCTCGACGCACTCGGCCCAGTCGATGGCGTGGAAGATCAAGCGGTTCTCCAACGACGAGCTGCGCCAGCGGTTCGTCAACATGTGCGTGCCGCAGGCGGAGGCGCTGGGCCTGAGCCTGCCCGATCCGAACCTGCGCTGGAACGAGGAGCGCCAGGCGTACGACTTCACCGAGCCGGACTACGACGAGCTGTTCCGCGTGATCTCCGGCGACGGGCCGTGCAACCGGCAGCGGATGGCGCACCGCCGCCGGGCCCACGAGGAGGGCGCCTGGGTGCGCGAGGCGGCGGCCGCCTACGCCGCCAAGCACGCGCGGGACGGCGGATCCGCGCGGGACGGCGGCTGGGCGAAGGACGGTGAGACGGAGGTGGCCTCGTGAGCCGCGAATGGCCGCTGTGGGAGGTCTTCGTCCGGCCCCGGCGCGGCCTGTCGCACGTGCACGTGGGCAGTGTGCACGCCCCGGACGCGACGGTCGCGCTGCGCAACGCGAGGGACATCTACACCCGTCGCCAGGAGGGCGTCTCGATCTGGGTGGTGCCCGCCGCGCAGATCACGGCGTCGAGCCCGGACGAGAAGGACGCCTTCTTCGACCCCGCCGCCGACAAGGTCTACCGCCACCCGACGTTCTACCAGGTGCCGGAGGGTGTGCCGCACCTATGAGCAGCACGACCACCCCGCTCGATGAACTGCTCGCCATCGGCGACGACGCCCTGATCGCGGCGCAGCGGCTCGCGCAGTGGTGTTCGCGCGCGCCGGAGATGGAGGAGGATGTCGCGCTGGCCAACATCGCGTTGGACCAGCTCGGCGTGGCGCGGCTGGTGCTCTCGTACGCGGCCGAGGTCGAGGGCGCCGGCGGCGACGAGGACACGTTGGCCTACCTGCGCGACGACCGGCAGTTCCGCAACTGCCTGCTGGTCGAGCTGCCCGAGCCCGACTTCGCCTTTGCCATGGCGAAGCTGCTGTTCCTCTCCGCCTTCCAGCGGCTGCGCTACGAGGCGCTGGCGACCTCGGCCGACGAGCGGCTCGCCGCGATCGCCGCGAAGGCGGTCAAGGAGTCCGCCTACCACCTCGACCACGCGACGATGTGGACACTGCGACTCGGCGACGGCACCGAGGAGTCGCACCGGCGGATGCAGAACGCGGTCGATGAGCTCTGGCCGTACACCCATGAGTTGTTCGAGGGCAACGAGCTGCGCCCGGCCTGGCTGTCCATAGTAGAGGCAGTGCTGGCCGAGGCGACGCTGACGCGGCCCACCGACGGGTGGGCGCCGTCCGGTGGGCGGGTCGGATTGCACACCGAGCACCTGTCCTACCTGCTCGCCGAGATGCAGGTCGTGCACCGCGCGCACCCGGGAGCCCGGTGGTGACCGGGCACGCGACCGGACCGGCGTCGCGGCCTGCGGTGAGCGCCGCGGCGAAACCGGCGTGGGACGCCGCGGCCTCGGTCGTGGACCCGGAGATCCGCGCGGTCACCATCGAGGAGCTCGGCATCCTGCGGGACGTGACCGTCGATCCGGACACCGGCCGGGTCACCGTCACCATCACCCCGACGTACTCCGGGTGCCCCGCGCTCGACGTGATCCGCGACGAGGTCGCGCGGGCGGTGCGCGACGCCGGCTACGACGACGTGGTGGTCGCCACGAGCCTGGCCCCGGCCTGGTCCACCGACATGATCAGCTCGTCGGGGCGCGAGAAACTGGCGGCCGCCGGCATCGCCCCGCCCGGCCCGGTGCGCGGGCCAGTCGGCCTCACGCTGCGCGTGCGCTGCCCCCGCTGCGGGTCGCCGGAGACCGAGCAGGTGTCGCGCTTCGGCTCGACCGCCTGCAAGGCCCTGTGGCGGTGCCGCGCCTGCACCGAACCGTTCGAGCACCTCAAGGCCTACTGATGGACCGAGGTATCCCAGGCCGTTGCGGCCATCGCCCCCGCCATGTCCACCGCCCAACCCGGGGTGAGCCAGCGTGACGAGCGTGACCATCAGGCGGCCGCAGCGACGGCGGCCCGTCTTCCACCCGCTGCCCGTCGGGGCCGTGGACCGGCTCACCGACGACGCGATCGCGATCACCTTCACGGTGCCGGACGAGCTGCGCGAGGTCTACGCGTTCCAGGCCGGCCAGCACGTGACCGTGCGCCGGATCGACCCGGCGACCGGCGAGGACGCGCGGCGTTCGTACTCACTGTGCTCCACGCCCGTGGACCTGGCCGAGCGCGGCTGCCTGCGCATCGGCGTCAAGGAGATCCCCGGCGGGGTGTTCTCCACGTATGCCGCGCGGGAACTGCGCCCCGGTGACGCGGTGGAGGTGATGCCGCCGCTGGGCAACTTCACCACGGCCTTCGATCCGGAACGCACCCGCCACTACGGCGCCATCGCCGCCGGATCGGGCATCACCCCGGTGCTGTCGCTGATCGCCACCGCGCTCGGCACCGAGCCGGACAGCCGCTTCACGCTGCTGTACGGCAACCGCTACGCGCGTTCGGTGATGTTCGCCGAGGAGGTGGCCGACCTCAAGGACCGGTACCGGCAGCGGCTGCACGTCGTCCACGTGCTGTCCCGGGAGCCGCAGGAGTCCGAGCTGCTCTCCGGCCGCCTCGACGCAGACCGGCTGCGCCGGCTGTTCCACGCGCTCGTGCCCGCCGACGAGATCGACGAATGGTTCCTCTGTGGCCCCTACGGCGTGGTCGAGGACGCGCGCCGTGTCCTGGCCGACCGCGGCGTGCCCGACGCGTCCATCCACACCGAACTCTTCCACGTGGCGACCGGACCGGAGCCCGAGCCGCCGCGGTCCGCGCCGGGCGACCCGGCGCGGACCGCGCGGGTCACCGTCATCCTCGACGGTCGGGCCTCGACCTTCGAGATGGGCCGCGACGAGCGGGTCCTCGACGCCGCGCTCAAGGTGCGCGGCGAGCTGCCGTACGCCTGCAAGGGTGCGGTCTGCTCGACGTGCCGGGCGCGGGTCGTCGCGGGCGAGGTCCGCATGGCCCGCAACTGGGCGCTGGAGCCGGACGAGGTCGCGGCGGGTTACGTGCTCACCTGCCAGTCCAGCCCGGTCACCGACGAGGTGGTCATCGACTACGACGGCTGAGTCGGGCTCGGCCCGGCCCGAGGCGGGCCGGGCCGAGCGCTGTCACGCCTTGGTGATCTCGTCCAGTTCCGCGAGGTCCTCCGCGGACGGCTGCCAGCGGACGGCCGCCACGTTCGCCCGCACCTGCTCGGGGCGCGTCGCCCCGGCGATCACGCTCGCCACCGCCGGCTGCGCCGCCAGCCACCCGATCGCCACGTCGAGCATGCTCAGGTCGCGCTGCGCGGCGTACTTCTCCAGAGCCTCGATCGTGTCCCATGGAGCGGCCGCGAGCCGCGCGGCCGCCGGACCGGAGGCCAGCCGGGTGCCCTCCGGGGCCGGCTCGCCCCGGCGGTACTTGCCCGTCAGCAGGCCACTGGCGAGCGGGAAGTACGGCAGCACACCGAGCCCGAAGCGCTTGCAGGCCGGGATGAGGTCCTTCTCGATGTCGCGCTTGAGCAGGTTGTACTCGTTCTGCGCGCTGATGAACGGGGTCAGGTGACCGGTCCGGGCGATCCACGCGGCATCGGCGGCCTGCCAGCCGGCGAAGTTGGAGTGGCCGATGTAGCGCACCTTGCCGGAGTGCACCAGGTCGTCGAGCGCGGCCATGGTCTCCTCGAGCGGCGTGGCCGGGTCGGGCCAGTGGACCTGGTACAGGTCGATCCAGTCGGTCTGCAGCCGGCGCAGGGACGCCTCGACGGCGCGCACGATGTACCGGCGACCGCCGCGCGCCCCGAAGTCGGCGCCGTTGGCCCCGCGCAGGTCGGAGCCGAACTTCGTCGCGATGATCACGTCGTCGCGCTTGCCCCGGGCGCGCAGCGCCGCGCCGAGGATCTCCTCCGACCGGCCGAAGCCGTACGAGTCGGCGGTGTCGAACAGCGTGATCCCCGCCTCCAGTGCGGCGTCGATGACCGCGTTGGAACGGTCCGCGTCGATCCGGCCGCCGAAGTTGTTGCAGCCGAGCCCGACGACCGAGACCGCGAGCCCCGATGTGCCGAGGCGGCGGTAGCTCATCTCACTCATGAGCCGAGCCTACGTTTCTCCGGTACCACCGGTTGCGTAGGCTTCGCTGCGTGGTGGTGGACGAGATTCTCCAGCGGGCGGCCGACGGCGGACGGATCAGCGCCGAGGAGGCGCTGCGGCTCTACACCGAGGCGCCGTTCCACGCGCTCGGCGAGGCCGCGGACGCGGTGCGTCGGCGCCGCTACCCGGACAACATCGTCACCTACCTGATCGACCGGAACATCAACTACACCAATGTGTGCGTGACCGCCTGCCGGTTCTGCGCGTTCTACCGCCCACCGAAGCACGCCGAGGGCTGGTCCCACTCGCTGGAGGAGATCCTGCGGCGCTGCGGTGAGGCCGTGGAGCTGGGCGCCACGCAGGTGATGCTCCAGGGCGGCCACCACCCGGAGTACGGGGTCGAGTACTACGAACAGATGTTCTCGGCCGTCAAGAAGGAGTATCCGGATCTGGTGATCCACTCCCTCGGGCCGAGCGAGATCCTGCACATGTCCCGGGTGTCGGGCGTCTCGGTCGAGGAGGCGTTGACCCGCATCCGCAGCGCCGGGCTGGACTCGATCGCCGGGGCGGGCGCGGAGCTGCTGCCCGAGCGGCCGCGGCGGGCGCTGGCCCCGCTGAAGGAGTCCGGCGAGGAGTGGCTGGCTGTGATGGAGATCGCGCACCGGCTCGGCCTCGAGTCCACCGCCACGATGATGATGGGTACCGGCGAGACGAACGCCGAACGCATCGAGCACCTGCGGATGATCCGCGACCTGCAGGACCGCACCGGCGGGTTCCGGGCGTTCATCCCGTGGACGTACCAGCCGGAGAACAACCACCTGCGGGGACGCACCCAGGCGACGACGGTGGAGTACCTGCGGCTCATCGCGGTCGCCCGGCTGTTCTTCGACAACATCGCGCACCTGCAGGCGTCGTGGCTGACGACGGGCAAGGACGTGGGCCAGCTCTCGCTGCACATGGGGGTCGACGACCTCGGCTCGATCATGCTGGAGGAGAACGTCATCTCCTCCGCCGGGGCGCGACACCGGTCGAACCTGCGCGACCTCGTGCGCCTGATCCGCGCCGCCGACCGGATCCCCGCGCAGCGGGACACGCTCTACCGGCGGCTGAAGGTGCACTGGACCCCGGCCGACGATCCGGCCGACGAGCGGGTGCGCTCGCACTACTCGTCGATCGCACTGCCGCTCATCGAGGCTCGGTAACGGCGGCTGCCCGTGGCGCGGACGGGGCGACGATCGGCGGACCGCGCTGCGTGGCAGAGTGGTACGCCGTGACCCGCGCTCAGTTGGACAAGCAGCCGCACGAGATCGCCGCGATGTTCGACGGCGTCGCCCGCCGCTACGACCTGACCAACACCGTGCTCTCGCTCGGGCGGGACCGGTCGTGGCGCCGCGCGACGCGCCGGGCGCTGCGGCTCGAGCCCGGGCAGCGGGTGCTCGACCTGGGCGCCGGCACCGGCGTCTCCACCGCCGAACTCGCCCGCTCGGGCGCGTACGCGGTCGGCGTGGACCTGTCGCTCGGCATGCTGCGCGAGGGCCGGCGGGTACGGCCGGGGACGCCGCTCGTGGCGGGCGACGCGCTCGCCCTGCCGTTCCCGGACGCCGCCTTCGACGCGGTGACCATCTCCTTCGCCCTGCGCAACGTGGTCGATCCGGCCGCCGCGCTGCGCGAGATGGCCCGCGTGACGAAGCCGGGGGGACGGCTGGTGGTCTGCGAGTTCAGCCACCCGACCTGGGCGCCGTTCCGGGCCGTGTACCTGTCCTATCTGCTGCGCGTGCTGCCCGCGGTCGCGAACCGGGTCGCCAGCAACCCCGAGGCGTACGGCTACCTCGCCGAATCCATCCGCGCCTGGCCGGACCAGGCCCGGCTGGCCGCGACGATCTCGGCGACCGGCTGGCGCGACGTGGCCTGGCGCAACCTCACCGGCGGGGTCGTGGCGCTGCACCGCGCCACCCGCGCCGCTTGACCTCGCTCCGGCGACACCCTCGCCCGAGCGGGCCACGATCGCGGGCCCGGGTGGGGAAGCGTGCGGTGCGCCCGCGCTCCCGGACCGGCGGGGGCAGAGCCGGCCCCGGTCGCGGCGGGCTGGACGGTCCCGCGGTGCACCTGGCAGGATCCCACAGAACGGCCGAATTACGTGATCAAGGCTATCCGGGCAATTCTGGATGAGTGACTTTGGTCAAATAAGACCTGAAAACGGGGGCAAGTTAGGGTCGCCTAACAAGCGGATGCCCAGGCATGCGGCCTAGACTTCACCCCGACCAGGCTTGTGAAGACTTTCACGAGCACCGGACCAGTGCGAGCGCCGGCACGGGCTGGCGTGTGTATGGGCTGGAGGTGGACGTGGCTCAGGCGCAGGACGCCGACGTCATCGTCGTCGGCGCCGGACCGGGTGGCTCCGCGGCCGCGTACCACCTGGCCCGGTACGGCGCGCGCGTGCTCGTGCTCGAGAAGAGCGAGTTCCCGCGGGAGAAGGTCTGCGGTGACGGGCTCACGCCGCGCGCGGTCAAGCAGCTCGTGAAGATGCGCATCGACACGACCGGCGAGGGCTGGCTGAGGACCAAGGGCCTGCGGGTCATCGGCGGTGGCGTGCGCCTGGAGATGGACTGGCCGGACCTGGCCAGCTTCCCCGACTACGGGCTCACCCGCACCCGCCTGGACTTCGACGAGATCCTCGCCAGGCAGGCCGTCGCGGCCGGGGCCGAGCTGCGCACCAGCCACACGGTCACCGAACCCGTGCTCGACGAGGAGACCGGCCGGGTGGTCGGCGTGGCCGCCAAGACGCCGGACGGGCACACCGCGAGGTTCCACGCCCCCATCGTGATCTCCGCCGACGGCGTCTCCGGCCGCTTCCCGCTCGCGCTCGGCATCGCCAAGCGCGACGACCGCCCGATCGGGGTCGCCGTGCGGCAGTACTACCGCAGCCCCCGACACGACGACGAGTACCTGGAGTCCTGGCTGGAGCTGCGCAGCGGGCACAACAGCGAGACGCTCCTGCCCGGGTACGGCTGGATCTTCGGCCTCGGGGACGGCCGGGTGAACGTCGGCCTGGGCGTGCTCAACTCCTCGGTCGCCTTCGGCAAGACCAACTACCGACAGCTGCTGCTGGACTGGCTCGGCTCCACGCCGGACGACTGGGGCATGAACGACCCGGCCAACGCCGACGGGCCGATCATGGGTGCCGCGCTGCCGATGGGCTTCAACCGCGTGCCGCACTACACCGGGGGCGTGCTGCTCGTCGGCGACTCGGGCGGCATGGTCAACCCGTTCAACGGGGAGGGCATCGCGTACGCCATGGAGTCCGGAGAACTCGCCGCGGAGATCGCGGTCGACGCGCTGCACCGGCCGAGCGCGGCCAGCCGGGAGCGGGCGCTGCAGCGGTACCCGAGCGAACTGCGGGCCCGGTACGGCGGCTACTACCGGCTCGGCGGGATCTTCGTGAAGTTGATCGGCCGGCCGGAGCTGATGAAGCTGGCGGTCCGCCACGGCATGCCCCACCCGACGCTGATGCGGTTCGTCTTCAAGCTGCTGGCCAACCTCACCGATCCGCGGGGTGGGGACGCGATGGACCGGATCATCAACGCCATGGTCCGGCTGGCACCGGCGGTCTGACGGGATGAGCGGGGCAATAGGGTGAACGGGTTGCAGAGGGAAGGATGACGATGCTCTCGCCGTACGTGCCCATCGTGGGCCTCTTCGCCCTCGCGGCGGCGTTCGCGCTCTTCTCGCTGGTGGTCGCCCGGGTGGTCGGGCCGCGCCGGTACAACCGCGCCAAGCTCGAGGCGTACGAGTGCGGGATCGAGCCCAGCCCGCAGCCAATCGGCGGTGGACGCTTCCCGGTCAAGTTCTACCTGACCGCGATGCTGTTCATCATCTTCGACATCGAGATCATCTTCCTGTACCCGTGGGCCGTCTCGTTCAACCAGCTCGGCCTGTTCGGCGTCGTCGAGATGGTCCTGTTCATCGGCACCGTACTGGTCGCGTACGCCTTCGTCTGGCGGCGCGGTGGCCTGGACTGGGATTTGTGACATGGGCATAGAAGAGAAGGTCCCCACCGGCGTCCTGCTCACCACCGTCGAGAAGGTGGTGAACTGGATGCGCAAGACGAGCATGTGGCCGGCGACGTTCGGCCTGGCGTGCTGCGCGATCGAGATGATGGCCGCCGGCGGTCCCCGCTTCGACCTCGGCCGCTGGGGGATGGAGGTGTTCCGCGCCTCGCCCCGCCAGGCCGACCTGATGATCGTGGCCGGTCGGGTGAGCCAGAAGATGGCGCCGGTGCTGCGGCAGATCTACGACCAGATGGCCGAGCCGAAGTGGGTGCTGTCCATGGGCGTCTGCGCCAGCAGCGGCGGGATGTTCAACAACTACGCGATCGTGCAGGGCGTCGACCACATCGTGCCGGTCGACATGTACCTGCCCGGCTGCCCGCCGCGTCCGGAGATGCTCATCGACGCGATTCTCAAGCTGCGGGAGAAGGTCATGGCGGAGCCGCTGGGCGACCGGCGCCGCAAGATGATCGCGGAGCGCGAGGCGCGTGAGGGCAAGCCCGTGGTGCCGCCGGGGGCGACGCCCGCCAGCTACATGACCGACCGGGCCAAGCGGGCCGAGTGGGCGAGGGCCTTCGCGGAAGGCCGCGAGGAGCAGTTGCGCATCGAGAACTGGATGCGCAGGCGGGCCGAGGAGATCGCCCGGTCCGGCCCCCAGCGTGAGGTGGCGAAGTGAGCGACGGCAACAACGCGGTACCCATTCCGACCACGCCGGACGGGGCCACGTCGGGCGCGCCGGCGGAACTGCCGCCGAGCAGCCCGGCCGGGCGCGGCATGTTCGGCGTCAGCGGCACCGGCGACACCTCCGGGTTCGGTCGGCTGGTGCGCCGCCGCCCGGCCCTGGTGGACACGCCGCGCCCGTACGGCGGGTGGTTCGACGAGGTCGTGGACGCGCTCGAGGAGGCGTACCCGCACTTCGACGACGCTATCGAGCGGGTCGTCGTGGATCGCGGCGAGCTGACCCTGCACATCCGGCCGGAGCGGATCGCCGAGGTGTGCCAGGTGCTGCGCGACGACCCGGCGCTGCGGTTCGAGCTGTGCTCGTCGGTGTCCGGAGTGGACTACCTCGGCACGCCCGACGGGCGGCGGCTGCACGTCGTCTACCACCTGACGTCCATGACGTACCGGCGGCGGATCCGGCTGGAGGCCGCGGTCAGTGTCGAGAACCCGCACCTGCCGAGCGTGACGAGCGTCTACCCGACCGCCGACTGGCAGGAGCGGGAGGCCTACGACATGTTCGGCGTCATCTTCGACGGCCACCCGAACCTGACCCGCATCCTCATGCCCGACGACTGGGAGGGCCACCCGCAGCGCAAGGACTACCCGCTCGGGGGCGTGCCGGTCGAGTACAAGGGCGCCGAGATCCCACCGCCCGACCAGCGGAGGTCGTACCAGTGAGCAGCTACGCGCAGACCAGGCAGACCACCGAGGGCAAGGTCTTCACCGTCACCGGCGGGGACTGGGACGAGGTCATCAGCGGGCACGACCCGATGCAGGACGAGCGGATCGTCGTCAACCTCGGCCCGCAGCACCCGTCGACGCACGGCGTACTCCGGCTGATCCTGGAGCTGGAGGGCGAGACGGTCACCGAGGCGCGCGCGGTCGTTGGCTACTTGCACACCGGGATCGAGAAGAACCTCGAGTACCGCAACTGGACGCAGGGGACGACGTTCGTCACCCGGATGGACTACCTCTCGCCGATGTTCAACGAGACGGCGTACTGCCTCGCGGTGGAGAAGCTGCTCGGCATCACCGACGACATCCCGCCGCGGGCGACCGTCATCCGGGTGCTCATGATGGAGCTCAACCGGATCGCCTCGCACCTGGTCTGGCTCGCCACGACCGCCATGGAGCTCGGCGCGGTCTCGATGATGCTGTACGGGTTCCGCGACCGCGAGATGATCCTGGACATCTTCGAGATCGCCTCCGGGCTGCGGATGAACCACGCCTACATCCGGCCCGGCGGGCTGGCCCAGGACCTGCCGGACGAGGCGATCCCGAGGATCCGCGAATTCCTGTCGATCATGCCCAAGCGGATCGACGAGTACGAGAAGCTGCTGTCCGGGCAGCCGATCTGGCGCAAGCGCACCCAGGGCGTGGCGGTGCTGGACGTCACCGGCTGCCTGGCGCTGGGCGTGACCGGCCCGGTCCTGCGCAGCGCGGGCCTGCCGTGGGACCTGCGCAAGACCATGCCGTACTGCGGCTACGAGACGTACGAGTTCGACGTGCCGACCCGCGACGCGGGCGACGTGTGGGCGCGCTACGAGGTGCGGCTCGACGAGATGCGGGAGTCGCTGAAGATCATCGAGCAGTGCCTGGACCGCCTCGAGCCCGGCCCGGTCATGGTCGGTGACCGGAAGATCGCGTGGCCGGCCCAGCTCGCGGTCGGCGCGGACGGCATGGGCAACTCCCTCGAGCACATCGCGAAGATCATGGGCCAGTCCATGGAGGCCCTGATCCACCACTTCAAGCTCGTCACCGAGGGCTTCCGGGTGCCGCCCGGCCAGGTCTACGTGGCCGTGGAGTCCCCACGCGGCGAACTGGGGGTGCACGCGGTGTCGGAGGGCGGCACGCGGCCGTACCGGGTGCACTACCGCGAGCCGAGCTTCGTCAACCTGCAGGCGATCCCGGCGATCTCCGAGGGCGGCCTGCTCGCCGACGTCATCGCCGGCGGCGCTTCATTGGATCCGGTCATGGGTGGGTGTGATCGTTAGATGGCATTCAGCGAAGAGACGCGCGAGCGGGCGCGGGAGATCATCGCCCGGTACCCGGCCGGCCGGTCGCGTTCGGCCCTGCTCCCGCTGCTGCACCTGGTGCAGTCCGAGGAGGGGTACGTCTCCCCCGAGGGCATCGAGTTCTGCGCGGAGCTGCTGGGCCTGACCAAGGCCCAGGTGAACGCCGTGGCGACGTTCTACACCATGTACAAGCGCAAGCCCACCGGCGAGTGGCTGATCAGCGTCTGCACGAACACGATGTGCGCGGTGCAGGGCGGAAACGAGACCTACAAGGCGCTGTCGGAGTACCTCGGCGTCGGGCACGAGGAGACCACGCCGGACGGGAAGTTCACGCTCGAGCACGCCGAGTGCCTCGCCGCGTGCGACTACGCGCCGGTGATGACCGTCAACTACGACTTCTTCGACAACGTGCAGGCGAGCGACGCCCTCGAGATCGTCAAGAAGCTCCAGGAGGGCGAGCGGCCGCAGCCCACCCGCGGCGCGCGGCTGTGCACCTTCAAGGAGATCTCGTTGCAGTTGGCCGGGTTCCCCGACGAGCGCGAGGGCGCGGTCGCCGAGGGACCGGCGGGCGACCCGACGCTCGCGGGCGTGCGCCTCGCCGAGCAGTACGGCATCAGCGTGCCGGGCTTCGACCCGCAGACCCCGATCACCGAGCCGGCGCCGGGCGGACCGGGCAACGTGACCCCGGAGACCGCCCCGAAGCCGGCCGCGGACCGCAAGCCCGCCGGCGACGACGTGAAGGGAGCGTGACCAGGTGGCACAGCCCGTGGTGACCCGACCCTCGCCGGAAGCGCTCGCCAAGCTGACGCCGGTGCTGACCAAGCGGTGGCTGTCGCCGGACGCGTGGCGGCTCGACGTGTACGAGCGCCTCGACGGCTACCAGGCGCTGCGCAAGGCCCTGGCCGCACACCCGGACGAGCTGATCCAGCTCGTCAAGGACTCCGGGCTGCGCGGGCGCGGCGGTGCGGGCTTCCCGACCGGCATGAAGTGGGGCTTCATCCCGCAAGGACAGGACGGAAAGCCGCCGGCAAAACCTCATTATCTGGTGGTCAACGCCGACGAGGGCGAGCCGGGCACCTGCAAGGACCTGCCGCTGATGATGGCGGACCCGCACTCGCTGATCGAGGGCGTGATCATCGCGGCGTACGCAATCCGGGCCAACCACGCGTTCATCTACATCCGCGGGGAGGCCGTGCACGCCGCCCGGAGGCTGCGCCACGCCGTACAGGAGGCGTACAAGGCCGGGTACCTGGGCCGGGACATCCTCGGCTCCGGCTTCGACCTGGACCTCGTCGTCCACAGTGGAGCGGGCGCGTACATCTGCGGTGAGGAGACCGCGCTGCTCGACTCGCTGGAGGGCTTCCGCGGTCAGCCCAGGCTGCGGCCCCCGTTCCCGGCCACACACGGCCTGTACGCCAGCCCGACCGTGGTCAACAACGTCGAGACGATCGCCAGCGTGCCGTACATCGTGCTGGGCGGCGCGCAGTGGTTCCGGTCCATGGGCACGGAGAAGTCGCCCGGCCCGAAGATCTACTCGATCTCCGGGCGGGTGAACAACCCGGGCCAGTACGAGTGCTCGCTCGGCATCACGCTGCGCCAGCTCATCGAGTTGGCCGGCGGCATGCAGCCGGGCCACGAGCTGCGCTTCTGGACGCCCGGTGGATCGTCCACCCCGCTGCTCACCGCCGAGCACCTCGACGTGCCGATGGACTACGAGAGCATGGCCGCCGCGGGCACGATGCTCGGCACGACCGCCGTGCAGGTCTTCTCCCAGCACGACTGCCCGGTCTACGCCACGTACCGGTGGATCGAGTTCTACCACCACGAGTCCTGTGGCAAGTGCACCCCGTGCCGCGAGGGCAACTACTGGATGAAGCAGATCCTGCGCCGCATCCTCGCCGGCAAGGGCACCTACGAGGACCTCGACACGCTGCTCGACGCGTGTGACAACATCCTCGGCCGGTCGTTCTGCGCGCTGGGCGACGGCGCGACCAGTCCGGTCACGTCGTCGATCAAGTACTTCAAGCAGGACTACCTGGACTACATCGAGGGCCGCAGGCCCCCGCTGCTGGACCCGGTCGAGGTATGAGCCCGAGGAGTGAGCGTGCGACCCGCGCCGTCGCGAAGGAAAGGCTGTCCTGATGTCCCAGGCCGTTGAACGACACACGGACACGGTGACCGTCACCATCGACGGGATCACCGTGACCGTCCCCAAGGGTTCGCTGGTGATCCGGGTCGCCGAGCAGCTCGGCATCGAGATCCCCCGGTTCTGCGACCACCCGCTGCTGGATCCGGTGGGCGCGTGCCGGCAGTGCCTGGTCGAGGTGGAGGGGCAGCGTAAGCCGGTCGCGTCGTGCACGACGACGGTCGCGGACGGCATGGTGGTCAAGACGCAGCGCACCTCGCCGGTGGCGAAGAAGGCGCAGGAGGGGCAGATGGAGTTCCTCCTGATCAACCACCCGCTCGACTGCCCCATGTGCGACAAGGGCGGGGAGTGCCCGCTGCAGAACCAGGCGATGTCCACCGGGCGCACGGACACCCGGTTCTACGACCGCAAGCGCGAGTACCCGAAGCCGATCGCGATCTCATCGCAGGTGCTGCTGGACCGCGAGCGGTGTGTGCTCTGCCAGCGGTGCACCCGGTTCAGCGACCAGATCGCCGGGGACCGGTTCATCGACCTCATGGAGCGCTCCGCCGCCGAGCAGATCGGCACCTTCGGCGAGCCGTTCCAGTCGTACTTCTCCGGCAACACCGTGCAGATCTGCCCGGTCGGCGCGCTCACCGGCACGCAGTACCGGTTCCGCGCCCGGCCCTTCGACCTGGTCTCCACCCCCAGCATGTGCGAGCACTGCGCGGCCGGGTGCGCCCAGCGCACCGACTGGCGGCGCAACAAGGTGCTGCGCCGGCTCGCCGGCGACGACCCGGCGGTCAACGAGGAGTGGAACTGCGACAAGGGGCGCTGGGCGTTCCAGTACGCCAACGCCACCGACCGGCTCACCCACCCGCTCGTGCGCGACGAGCGCACCGGGGAACTGCGCGAGGCGTCGTGGGCGGAGGCGCTGGCGGTGGCGGCCGAGGGCCTGCGGCGCGCCCGGGAGGGGGCTGGCGCCGCGGTGCTGACCGGCGGCCGGCTGACCGTGGAGGACGCGTACGCGTACGGGAAGTTCGCCCGCGTGGTGCTCGGCACCAACGACATCGACTTCCGCGCCCGGCCGCTGTCCGCCGAGGAGACCGAGTTCCTGGCGTCGTCGGTCGTGGGCACGATGGTCACCTACGACGACGTCGAGCGCGCACCCGTCGTCGTCATCGTCGGCCTGGAGCCCGAGGAGGAGTGCCCGATCCTCTTCCTGCGGCTGCGCAAGGCGTCCCGCACCGGCCGCCAGGCCGCCTACGCGGTCGCGCCGTTCGCGAGCCCCGGCGTGGAGAAGATCTCCGCGTCGCTGATCCGGGCCGTGCCCGGCGAGGAGGCGAGGATCCTCACCGAGCACGCCGGGCTGCGCGAGGCGCTGCGCCACGAGGGCGCGGTGCTGATCGTCGGCGAGCGGCTCGCCACGGTCCGGGGTGGACTCTCCGCGGCGGCGAAGCTGGCCGCGGAGACGGGCGCGAAGCTGGCCTGGGTGCCGCGGCGGGCCGGCGACCGGGGCGCGGTCGAGGCCGGCTGCCTGCCGAACCTGCTGCCGGGCGGGCGCCCGGTCGCCGACCCGGCCGCCCGGGCCGAGATCGGCGCCGCGTGGGACCTGGAGCCGGGGACCATCTCCGGCACACCGGGCCGTGACACCGACCAGATCATCGCCGCCGCCGCCCGCGGCGAGCTCGGTGCGCTCGTCGTGGCGGGCGTCGACCCGGCGGACCTCGCCGACCCGCGCCTGGCCGAGCAGGCCCTCGACGCGGTGCCGTTCCTCGTGTCGCTGGAGATCCGCCGCTCCGCCGTGGCACGCCGCGCCGACGTGGTCTTCCCGGTCGCGCCGATGGTCGAGAAGGCCGGCACGTACGTGAACTGGGAGGGCCGGCTGCGCCCGTTCGAGGCGGTGCTGAGCAGCTACGCGATGACCGATGCCCGGGTGCTGGACACGCTCGCCGCGGAGCTGGGCGTCACGCTCGGGGTGCCCGACGTGCCGACGATCCGGCGGGAACTCGCCGCGCTGCAGCCGACCGCCGCGCCGCGGCCTGCCGCGCCGACCGTCGCGCCCGGGCCCGTCCCCGAGCCCGGTGAGGGCCAGGCCGTGCTGGCCACCTGGCACCACCTGCTCGACCTCGGCAGTCTGCAGGAGGGCGACGAGCACCTCGCCGGCACCCGGCGCACGCCCGTCGTGCGGATCAGCAAGGCGACCGCGACCGAACTCGGCGTGGCCGACGGCGCTCCGGTGACCGTCGGCACCGAGCGCGGGGCCCTCACCCTGCCGGTCCGGATCACCGACATGCCCGACCGGGTCGTCTGGCTGCCGACCAACTCGCCCGGCGCCACCGTGCGCCGGACCCTCGGCGCGACCGCGGGCGCGGTCGTGACGATCTCCGCTGGGAGCACCTCATGAACCTGTCCACTGTGAGTCTGCTCGCTATGGAGCCGACGCTGGACCAGTTCGGCCGCGACCCGTGGTGGCTGGTCCTCATCAAGATCGTCGCGGCGTTCGCGTTCGGCGTCCTGATGACCCTGCTCGGGGTGTGGTTCGAGCGGCGGGTCATCGGGCGGATGCAGGTGCGCCCCGGCCCCAACAAGGCCGGACCGCTCGGCCTGCTCCAGACCCTCGCCGACGGCGTGAAGCTGGCCCTCAAGGAAGACGTGGTGCCGCGCGCCGCGGACAAGGTGGTGCACTTCTTCGCCCCGGCGATCTCGGTGATCTGCTCGATCACCTCGCTGGCCGTGATTCCGTTCGGTCCGGTGGTGAGCATCTTCGGGCACCGGTCGCCGCTGCAGGTCGCCGACGTCCCGGTCGCGGTGCTGGTGCTCCTCGCGCTCTCCTCGCTGTCGGTGTACGGCATCGTGCTCGGCGGCTGGGCGTCCGGCTCGACGTACCCGCTGCTGGGCGGGCTGCGCTCGTCGGCGCAGATGATCTCGTACGAGGTGGCGATGGGCCTGTCGCTCGTCGCGGTCTTCATGGCCTCCGGCACGATGGCGACCTCGCAGATCGTGGCGGCGCAGAACGAGGGCGGGACGCTCGGCATCGGCGGCTTCGAGCTGCCCGCGCCCGGGTGGTACGCCGTCGTGCTGGCGCCGAGCTTCGTCATCTACTTCATCTCGGCCGTCGGGGAGACCAACCGGGCGCCGTTCGACCTGCCCGAGGCGGAGTCCGAGCTCGTCGCCGGCTACATGACCGAGTACTCCTCGCTGCGGTTCGCGCTGTACATGCTCTCCGAGTACGTGGCCATGGTGAGCGTGTCGGCGGTCGCGACGACCCTGTTCCTCGGCGGATGGCGCGCGCCGTGGCCGATCTCGCTGTGGGAGGGCGCGAACCAGGGCTGGTGGCCGCTGCTGTGGTTCTTCGCCAAGGTCGTGCTGCTGCTGTTCGTGTTCGTGTGGCTGCGCGCCACGCTGCCGCGGCTGCGCTACGACCAGTTCATGCACCTGGGCTGGAAGGTGCTGCTGCCGCTCAACCTGGCCTGGATCCTCCTGCTCGCCGGCGTGCGGACCATGCAGAACCAGGACATGTCAGGCCAGAAGCGCCTGCTGATCGTCGGTGGGTTCATCGTGGTCGTCGCGCTCGTCACCATGCTGTGGCCGAGCAGGAAGCAGGAGGAGCCGCTCACCGCGGCGCAGCGCGTGGCGCAGGCGCCGCCCGGCAGCTTCCCGGTGCCCCCGCTCGACCTGCGGGTTCCGGTGAGCCCGCGGGCCAAGCGACTGGAGGCGCAGCGTGCCGACGCGGCGGCCGACGGCGGCGCTGCCGCGAACGTGAGCGCCGGACCGACCGAGAGCAAGGAGGTGTGACGTGGGCGAGATCCTGGACTCGGTCAAGGGCTTCGGCGTGACCTTCTCCCACATGTTCCGCAAGGTCGTCACCACGCCGTACCCGGACCAGCCCGAGCCGGTCGCCCCGCGCTACCACGGGCGGCACATCCTCAACCGGCACCCGGACGGGTTGGAGAAGTGCATCGGGTGCGAGCTGTGCGCCTGGGCGTGTCCCGCCGACGCGATCTACGTCGAGGGCGCGGACAACACCGAGGAGGCGCGCTACTCGCCGGGCGAGCGGTACGCGAAGGTGTACCAGATCAACTACGCCCGCTGCATCTTCTGCGGCCTGTGCATCGAGGCGTGCCCGACCCGCTCGCTGACGATGAGCAACGAGTACGAGCTCGCGCGCGACAACCGGCAGGACCTGATCTACACCAAGGAGCAGCTGCTCGCGCCGCTGCTGCCGGGGATGGAGAAGCCGCCGCACCCGATGTACCTCGGGGACTCCGAGCAGGACTACTACGTCGGCGCGCTGACCAATCCGGGGATGAGCGTCGGCGCGGAGCGCTCGCCGACGGGTCCGGGGCGGTACACGCTCACTGAGGAACCCGACCGGGTCACCTTCCCGGGCGGCGACCAGGAGGCCCGGCGCGCGGCGACGGCCAGGGAGGAGAAACAGTGAACGCCGTGCTAGCGGCCGCCGGGGACGTCTCCACGGGCGAGCAGGTCACGTTCTTCATCCTGGGCCCGCTGGCGCTGGTGGGCGGGATCGGCATGGTCTGGGCCCGCAACGCCGTGCACAGCGCCTTGTGGCTCGCGGTGACGATGCTCTGCCTGGGGGTGTTCTACGTCCTGCAGGCCGGCCCGTTCATCGGGATGGCCCAGGTGATCGTCTACACCGGCGCGATCCTGATGCTGTTCCTGTTCGTGCTCATGCTCGTGGGCAGGGACGCCTCGGACTCGCTCATCGAGACGCTGCGGGGCCAGCGGACCGCCGCGGTCCTCCTCGGGCTCGGCTTCGCCGGCCTGGTGTGCACCGGGCTGGCCCGCTCGATCGGGTCGATGCAGGCGGTGGGTCTGCAGGACGCCAACGCGGCCGGCAACGTGCAGGGGCTCGCCCACCTGCTGTTCACCCGGTACGTCTTCGCGTTCGAGGTGACCTCCGCGCTGCTCATCACCGCCGCGGTCGGCGCGATGCTGCTCGCGCACGTCGAGCGGCGGCGCGGCGAGCGGATGTCGCAGCCGGAGATGATGCGTGCCCGGTTCGCGCCCGGCAACTACCCGGCCCCCAAGGCCGGCCCGGGTGTCTTCGCCACCTCAGACTCGGTCGCCACCCCGGCCCGGCTGCCGGACGGGTCGATCGCGTCGCGCTCGATCTCGCCGATCCTGCCCACCCGTGAGCTGACCGCGGCCGAGCAGGCTCCGAAGGGAACAGAGAAGTGAGCCCAACCTGGTACGTCGTGCTGGCCGCGGCGCTGTTCACGATCGGCGCGGTCGGCGTGCTGGTGCGCCGTAACGCGATCGTGCTGTTCATGTGCATCGAGCTGATGCTGAACGCGTCGAACCTGGCGCTGGTGACGTTCAGCCGGATCAACGGCAACCTGCACGGTCAGATCATGGCGTTCTTTGTCATGGTGGTGGCCGCCGCGGAGGTCGTCGTCGGTCTCGCCATCATCATGTCGATCTTCCGGACGCGGCGCTCGGCGAGCGTCGACGACGCGAACCTGCTGAAGTACTGAGGCTGGCATGCGAACGACTGATCTTGTAGCGGTGACCGAGTTCGCCCCGGCGACCGGGCTGCTGGCGACCGTCTGGCTGCTCATCGCGATCCCGCTCGCCAGCGCGGCCGTGCTGCTGCTGCTCGGCCGGCGCGCGGACCGCTGGGGGCACTGGCTGGGCTGCCTGAGCGTCGGCGTGGCCTTCGTCCTCGCGCTGGTCTACTTCGTCCAGTTGAGCGGCCTTCCGGCGGACAACCGCACGGCCGAGATGAGCCTGTGGGAGTTCATCGCGGTCGGCGGGCTGCACGTCGACTTCGGCCTGCTCTACGACCCGCTGTCGGCGGTCTTCACCCTGCTGATCACCGGGGTCGGCTTCCTGATCCACGTGTACGCGGTCGGCTACATGGCGCACGACCCGGGCCGGCGTCGGTTCTTCGGGTACTTCAACCTGTTCGTCGCCGCGATGCTGCTGCTGGTGCTCGGCAGCAACTACGTGATGCTCTACGTGGGCTGGGAGGGCGTCGGGCTCGCGTCGTACCTGCTGATCTCGTTCTGGTACACCCGGCCGCACCCGGCGACGGCGGGCAAGAAGGCGTTCATCATGAACCGGGTCGGCGACGCGGGCCTGGTGCTCGGCATCTTCCTGATGTTCGCCACGCTCGGCACCACCTCCTACGACGAGGTGTTCACCGGCGTGGGCGGGCTGGCCGCGGGCACGGTGCTCGCCATGGGCCTGCTGCTGCTGCTCGGCGCGACCGGCAAGTCCGGCCAGTTCCCGCTGCAGGCGTGGCTGCCCGACGCGATGGAGGGCCCGACCCCGGTCTCCGCGCTCATCCACGCGGCCACCATGGTCACCGCGGGCGTCTACCTGATCGCCCGGTCCAACCCGATCTACAGCGCGAACCCGACCCTGCAGACCGTGGTGGTCAGCGTCGGCGCGCTCACCCTGCTGCTGGGCGCGATCGTCGGGTGCGCCAAGGACGACATCAAGCGGGTGCTCGCCTGGTCGACGGTCAGCCAGATCGGCTACATGTTCCTCGGCGTGGGCCTCGGCGGCGCGGCGTACGCGCTGGCGATCATCCACCTGCTCGCGCACGGCTTCTTCAAGGCCAACATGTTCCTCGGCGCCGGCTCCGTCATGCACGGCATGAAGGACCAGACCGACATCCGGCGCTTCGGTGGCCTGAGCCGGTACATGAGGATCACCTGGATCACCTTCGCCACCGGCTGGCTCGCCATCATCGGCATCCCGCCGCTGTCCGGCTACTTCTCCAAGGAGCCGATCATCGCCGCCGCCTTCGCCCGCGGTGACTGGACGTCCTGGCTGTACGGCGGGGCGGCGCTGCTCGGCGCGGGCATCACCGCGTTCTACATGACCCGGCTGTTCGTGCTCACCTTCCACGGACCGCAGCGCTGGACCGAGGAGATCGAGCACCCGCACGAGTCGCCTCCGGTGATGACCATCCCGCTGATCCTGCTCGCGGTCGGCTCGGTCGTCGCCGGCGGCCTGATGGCCTCCCCGGTCCAGGACTGGCTCACGCCGGTCTTCGGCGCCGGGCACGCCGAGGCGCACGGCGTGCTCCCGCACAACGTGATCACCGCGCTGTCCATCGGGGTGACCGTGCTCGGCGCCGCGCTGGCGTGGGCGCTGTTCCGCAACGGCACCGACCCGGTGGCGCGGCCCGCCGGCGCCCTGGTCACCGCGGCCCGCAACAACCTCTACACCGACGCGTTCAACGAGGCGGTCTTCGAGGTGCCCGGCCGCTGGCTGACCCGCGCCCTGGTCTACGTCGACGGCAAGGGCGTCGACGGTCTGGTCAACAGCCTGGCCGCGCTCGTCGGGGGCGGCTCCGGCCGGCTGCGGCGGATGCAGACCGGCTTCGTGCGGTCGTACGCGATGTCGATGCTCGTGGGCGCGCTGCTGCTCGTGGCGGCCTTCCTGACGGTGAGGATCGGATGAAGTCGTTTCCCTACCTGTCGGTCCTGACCCTGGCGCCGCTGGTCGGTGCGGTCGTGGTGGCGCTGCTGCCGCGCAGTCGGCCGGCGCTGGCCAAGCGGGTCGCCCTGGGCTGGTCGCTGGCGGTGCTCGCGCTGACCATCGTCATGTGGGTGGCGTTCGAGCCCGGCGGCTCCCGGTTCCAGTTCCGCGAGTCGTACCCGTGGATCCCGGCGTGGGGGGTGAACTTCACCTTCGCCGCGGACGGCATCGCCCTGGTGATGCTCGTGCTCACCGCCGTGCTCGTGCCGATCGTGATCCTCGCGAGCTGGCACGACGCGGAGGGCGGACGGCGCAGCGTGCCGGCCTACTTCGCCCTGCTGCTCGCCCTGGAGAGCACGCTGGTCGGCGTCTTCGCGGCCGCCGACGTCTTCCTCTTCTACGTGTTCTTCGAGGTCATGCTCGTGCCGATGTACTTCCTCATCGGCTCCTACGGCACCGGCAAGCGCCAGTACGCCGCGGTGAAGTTCTTCCTCTACTCGCTCGTGGGCGGGCTGTTCATGCTCGCCGCGGTGATCGGGTTGTGGGTGCTCGGCGGGCACACCTTCGACTGGCAGGCGCTGACCCAGGCCGACCTGTCGACCGGCGCGGCGCGCTGGCTGTTCCTCGGCTTCTTCGTCGCGTTCGCGGTCAAGGCGCCGTTCTTCCCGTTCCACACCTGGCTGCCCGACGCCGGTGGCTCCGCCCCAGCGGGCGCGGCCGCGCTGCTCGTCGGCGTGCTCGACAAGGTCGGCACGTTCGGCATCCTGCGCTACTGCCTGCCGCTGTTCCCGGAGGCCTCGCGGTACTTCGCGCCGTTCGCGCTCACGCTCGCGGTCGTCGGCATCATCTACGCGGCGCTGCTCGCGGTCGGCCAGAACGACCTCAAGCGCCTGGTCTCCTACACCTCGATCGCGCACTTCGGCTTCATCGGGGTGGGCATCTTCGCGTTCACCACCCAGGCCGGTACGGGCGCGGTGCTCTACATGCTCAACCACGGGCTCGCGACCGGGCTGCTGTTCCTCGTGGTCGGCATGCTGGTGGCCCGCCGCGGCTCCGCGCTGATCAGCGACTTCGGCGGCGCCGGCAAGCTGGTCCCGGTGCTCGCCGGGGTGTTCCTGCTCGCCGGCATGGCCTCCCTGGCCCTGCCCGGGCTCGCGCCGTTCGTCTCCGAGTTCCTCGTGCTGATCGGCACCTTCACGGTCAACAGGACCGTGGCCGTGATCTCCACGCTCGGCATCATCCTCGCGGCGGCGTACGTGCTGTGGATGATCCAGCGCACGACGCAGGGCGACCTGAACCCGGCGCTGTCCAGCGTGGACGGCATGCGTCGCGACCTGACCCGCCGGGAGGCGGTCGTGGTGGCGCCGCTGATCGCGCTGCTCCTCGTCCTCGGCTTCTACCCCAAGCCGGTCATCGACGTGATCAACCCGGCGGTGACCGCGACGCTGCAGCAGGACGTGGGCGCCCAGGATCCGACGCCGACGGAGGCGGCCCGGTGACCCGATTCATCAACGAGTTTCGCGGCGTGAGTGAGCGTCGCGGCGCGCGCGAGCGGCGCGGCCGCGACCGGAGGGATTCGCGATGAACGACAGGTTTGAGCTGCCGCCGATCGACTACGCGGCGCTCGCCCCGATGCTGATCCTCTTCGGGGCGGCGTGCGTGGGCGTGCTGATCGAGGCGTTCGTCCCGCGGTCGCGCCGCCAGGTCACGCAGGTGGGCGTGGCGCTGGCGGCCCTCGTCGCGGCGCTGGTGGTCATCGTCTCGCAGGCCGGCAAGCAGGTGACGACGATCGGCGGCTCGGTGGCGGTCGACGGCCCGGCGCTGCTCCTGCAGGGCGCCATCGCCGTGCTCGGCATCGTCGCGCTGCTGCTCATCGCCGAGCGGGCGCTCGAGCCCGGCGGTGCGTTCGTGGCGCAGGCGGCGATCGCCGCCGGGTCCGGTGCCGACCGCCAGCAGGCGGCGCGCGAGCCGGGCGCGACCGAGGTCTACCCGCTCAGCCTGTTCGCGATCGGTGGCATGATGCTCTTCGTCGCCGCGAACGACCTGCTGACGATGTTCGTGGCGCTGGAGGTCTTCTCGCTGCCGCTGTACCTGCTGTGCGGGCTGGCCCGCCGCCGGCGGCTGCTGTCGCAGGAGGCCGCGCTCAAGTACTTCCTGCTCGGCTCGTTCGCCTCGGCGTTCTTCCTGTTCGGCATCGCCCTGGTGTACGGGTTCGCCGGCACCATCGACCTGCCGGACATTCACGCCGCGGTGCAGAACTCGGCGAACAGCGAGGTGCTGCTCTTCGCGGGCCTCGCCATGATCTCCATCGGTCTGCTCTTCAAGGTCTCCGCGGCGCCGTTCCACGTGTGGACGCCGGACGTCTACCAGGGCGCGCCCACCCCGGTCACCGGCTTCATGGCCGCGTGCACGAAGGTGGCCGCGTTCGGCGCCCTGCTGCGCGTGCTCTACGTGAGCTTCGAGGGCACACAGTGGAACTACAAGCCGGTGCTCGGCGTCATCGCGGTGCTGACCATGCTCCTCGGGGCGATCCTGGCGGTGACGCAGACCGACATCAAGCGGCTGCTCGCGTACTCGTCGATCGCCAACGCCGGGTACGTGCTCGTCGGCGTGCTGTCCGCGACCCGGGAGGGCCTGTCGTCGACGATGTTCTACCTCATCGCGTACGGCTTCACCGTGGTCGCGGCGTTCGCGGTCGTGACGCTCGTGCGCGACGCGGACGGCGAGGCGACCCACCTGTCCCGCTGGGCCGGGCTCGGGCGGCGCTCGCCGCTGGTCTCCGGCATCTTCACGCTGTTCCTGCTCGCGTTCGCCGGCATTCCGCTGACCAGCGGGTTCGTGTCCAAGTTCGCGGTGTTCGCGGCCGGCCTGAACGCCCAGGACGATCTCGGCGTGTGGCTGGTCATCGTCGGTGTGGTCAGCAGCATGATCCTGGCGTTCCCGTACCTGCGGGTCGTCGTGCTCATGTGGCTGTCGGAGCCCGGCGAGGCGACGCCCAGCGTGTCGCTGCCCGGCGCGACCACCGCCGCCGCGCTCGCCGTCGGCGTCCTCGCGACGCTGCTGCTCGGCGTGGTCCCCGGCCCGGTGCTGGACCTGACCAACCAGGCCGCCGAGTTCCTGCGGTGAATGTGGCATCGTGGGAGGCGTGGAACACACCCCCCGCCCGAGGCAGCTGACGGCGATGGGCGTCGACCTCGACGATCCCGAGCTCGCGGCCGCGGTGCGCGCCAAGCTCGCGATGGTCGAGGAGGAGCTACGCGCCTCGGTGCACTCGGCGGACCCGTTCGTGACGGAGGCGGCCCGGCACCTCGTCGACGCCGGCGGGAAGCGCTTCCGGCCGCTGCTCGTGCTGCTCGCCGCGCATTTGGGCGACGCGGACGCGCCGGAGGTCATCCGGTCCGCCGTCGTCATGGAGTTGACGCACCTCGCCACGCTCTACCACGACGACGTGATGGACGAGGCGCAGGTCCGCCGCGGCGCGCCCAGCGCCAACCGCCGGTGGTCGAACTCGGTGGCGATCCTCGTCGGTGACTACCTCTTCTCCCGCGCCGCGGACCTCGCGGCCGACCTGGGCACGGAGGCGGTGCGCATCCAGGCCCGCACGTTCACCCGGCTCGTCCACGGGCAGATCGCCGAGACGGTCGGTCCGCGCCCCGGCGCCGACCCGGTGGCGCACTATCTGCAGGTGATCGCCGACAAGACCGGCTCCCTGATCGCGACCTGCGCCCAGTTCGGCGCGATGTTCGGCAACGCGCCGGCGGAGGTCGTCCAGGCGGTGGCCGGGTACGGCGAGACGATCGGGGTCGCGTTCCAGCTCTCCGACGACCTGCTGGACATCGCCTCGGACACCGAGCAGTCCGGCAAGACTCCCGGCACCGACCTGCGGGAGGGCGTGCGGACGCTGCCGGTGCTCTACGCGCTCGCCTCCGACGAGGCGGACTCCGCCTCGGTGCGGCTACGGGAGATCCTCGCCGCCGGCGCGGTCACCGACGAGGCGCTGCACGCCGAGGCGCTCGGTTTGCTCCGCGAATCCGTCGCGCTCAAGCGGGCCCGCGAGACGGTGCGCGCGTACGCGGAGAACGCACGGGCGCGGCTCGCGTCGCTGCCGGACGTGCCGGCGCGACGGGCGTTGGAATCGCTCTGCGATGTGATCACCGACCGCACGGCCTGACCGCTGGCGCGCGTTGATCATCAACCCACCCTCGCCGTTGTCGGGTGGCCGACCAGCAGGCGCCACCCCACGAGCATCAGGGCGGCGGCGAGCACCATCGAGGTCGCGGCACCGAGCCAGGCGGTCGGGTAGCCGACGTCGGCGGCGGTGGCGCCGAACGCGAGCGGGCCCAGACAGCCGCCGGCGTAGATACCGGTCTGGGTGATGGAGGTGGCCGCGGCCGGTGCCTGCGGGTGCAGCCGGACCACCGCGTAGTTCAGCAGCCCCGGCCAGGACCAGCCGAGCCCGAACCCGAGCAGCACGCCGACGGCCAGGAACGCCCCGTGCGGCACGGCGAGCAGCGCGACGCCGATGGCGCCCAGGCCGACACAGCCGGCGACGAACGCGATGTGCCCCTGCGCATGCCGGTCCGCCAGCCAGCCACCGACGATCCGGCTGGTCCCGCAGATGGCCCCGCCCGCGGTCAGGGCCAGCCCGGCCGCGGTCGGGGCGAGCCCACCCGCGACGGCCGAGTCGACGAGAAAGGTGCCGAGCGCGTTGGCGGATCCGGCGGCGACCATGGCCGCGGCGCCGACCACGACCAGCGGGCCCGTGGCCCGGCCTGCCCGCTCCCGGACGCCCCGTCGCAGGCCGCCACCCTGCCGGGGGACGAGCAGTCCGGCGGCGGCGGCGAGCGCCGCGGCCAGCGCGAAGGCCCAGCGCCACCCGACGGTCAGCGCCACCGTCGGTACGGCGAGCCCGGACAGCAGCGTCGCGATCGGAATCGCGGACTGCTTCAGCCCGAACGACAGGCCCTGCCGCCGGAGCGGCACGTGCGCGGCGAGCACCGCGTTGGACGCCAGCTGCCCGAGCGCGTTGGCCACCCCGGCGAAGGCGAGCAGGGCCAGGAGCCCGGCGAACGAGCCGGTGACGGCGATGCCGGCGAGTGAGGCGGCGGACACCGCGATGCCGGCGTACGCGGTGGCGGCCGGACCGATGCGTTCGGCGAGCCAGCCACTGGGCACCGAGGCCAGCGCGCCGACCCCGAAGTACGTGGCCACGGCGAGCCCGAGCCCGGCGGGGTCGAACTCCAACTCGTCGGAGATCTGCACGGCCAGGCCGCCGACGAGGAAGGTCGGGATGACGCAGGCGATGGTCGTGGTGACCGCACCGACAATCGCGCGCCGGGGCGTCACGTGCAGACGGTCGTCAATGGAGGGAGGGATTTTCATGTAGGCGCAATTTTCATATCCTGTAACACTAACGGGCGGCGGGAGGTGCTCGGTGCGCGATCCTCTGGCGGAGCCTTCGGACCTGATACGTAGTGTCTCCCGCGCGCTGCGCGTGCTCGAAGCGGTGGGTCGCACGCCGCGCGGGCTGACGGTCAAGCAGATCGCCCGCCGCTGTGAGCTCACCGTCGCGACGACCTACCACCTGGTGCGCACGCTGGCGTACGAGGGTTACGTCATCCGCCGCGAGGACGGCACGTACGTCGTGGGCCTGGAGATCGCGGACCGGTTCCGGGAGCTGGTCAACGCGTTCCGCGGGCCCTCGGCGGTCGGCGACACGCTGCGCAAAGCCGCCGCGGACACCGGCTACAGCCACTACCTCGCGCGGTTCGTGGGCGGGCGGGTCGCGATCACGGCGGCCGCCGTGGGGCCGCGGTCGCCGCACGTCGAGGAGTTCCTGCCGGGCTTCGACGAGGCGGCGCACGCGACCGCGCTGGGCAAGGCGCTGCTCGCCACGCTGAGCCCCGAGCAGCGGCACCGGTACCTCAAGGAGTTCGGCATGCCGGCGTACACGCCGGCGACCCTGACCTCGCCCGAGTTGTTCGAGGCGGACCTGCAGGCCGGGGACAAGCGGGGCATGCACATCGAGATCGGGCAGTACCGCACGGGCCTGGCCTGTGCCTCGGTGCTGGTGTGCGGCGACCGGGACATCGAGCGCCGCGCGGTGGTCGGGTGCACGCTGCCCGCGGCGGACCTGATGACGTCCGCGCGCCTGGTGCGTGCCCGACTCCTCGACGTCGCGCGCCGGCTCGCGGCCATCGTCAACGAGCCGACGCCGGCCTCCACACCTGCCTAGCGCCGGCCGCTCGGACGGACGCCGCGGTCGAACCGGCCGGTCCTTCGGCGCGTACCTTCGGCCAGGAGGGAGAACCCCGGGCATGACCGACGACAGCGGCGAGCTGCTGCGCGCGCTGCACGCCGACTACGGCGACGCGCTGTACGCGCACGCGCTCCGGCTGGTCGGCGGGGACCGGCAGCGGGCCGAGGATCTCGTGCAGGAGACCCTGCTGCGGGCGTGGCGGCACCCGGAGGCGCTCGACCCGGAGCGCGGCTCGGTGCGGGCGTGGCTGTTCACCACCGCCCGCCACCTCGCGATCGACGCGTGGCGGCGCCGGTCGGTACGGGTGAGCGAGGTGGTGACCGACACGGTGCCCGAGTCGGTCACCGACGACGAGACCGATCGCGCGGTCGAGGCGTGGGCGGTGGCGGAGGCGCTGGCCCGGCTCTCGCCGCAGCACCGGGAGGTGCTCGTCGAGTGCTTCTACCGGGGCCGTTCGGTGGCCGAGGCGTCCGCCCGGCTCGGCATCCCGCCCGGTACGGTCAAGTCGCGCACCCACTACGCGCTGCGCGCCTTGCGGCTGGCGCTCGAGGAGTTGGGGGTGACGCGGTGAGGTGCGACCACGCGCGCGACGACGCGGCGTACGTGCTCGGCGCGCTCTCGCCTGTGGAGCGGGCGACGTTCGAGCGCCACCTGGCCGCGTGCGCCCCGTGCCGGGACGCGGTGGCCGAACTCGCGGTCCTGCCCGGCCTGCTCGGCCGACTCGACGTCGCCACCGCGGAGGCGTTGGCCGTCGACGGCGGCGTCGCGCAGACCGCGGGCGTCGAGCCGGTCGCCACGGAGGCGGCCGGCCGGGACGACCCCGGATCGGCGCGGCTGGCTCGGCTGCTGCGCGCGGCCGACGACGTCCGCCGCCGCGAGCGGCGGCGTCGCCGCTGGCGTACGTTCGCCGCCGGGCTGGCCGTGGCCTGTGTGGCGGGTCTGGCCGGGTTCGGGGCGGCCGGTGCGACCGGACTCGGGCCGGCGGCCGTCGGCCCGTCGGCGCCGCCGGACCAGCCGGCCGCGCTGACCGCGATGGAGCCGGTCTCCGCCGGTGCGGGTCGGCCGATCACCGCCGAGGTCGGGCTGACCGGGATGGCCGCCGGCACCCGGGTGTGGATGCACTGCACGTACGGGAAGACGGGCGGCTCCTATAAGCCGCGTACGTTCCGGCTGGTCGGGTACGGCCGGGACGGGACGGCCGAGCAGGTGGCCTCGTGGCGCGCGGCGCCGGGCGACGAGCTGTCCATCGACGGTGTGGTCCGGTACGGGCGGGACGAACTGGAGCGCGTGGAGCTGCAGGGCGAGGACGGCACGCCGCTGCTCGTCTACCGCGTGGCGTAGTTCGGCTCCGCCACCGTCGCCCGCCGCCGGGCTGCCCGCAGGCCGTCCCAGGTGAAGACGGCCAGCGCCAGCCAGACCAGGGCGAAGCCGGCGAGACGCGCCGGCGGCATGGGTTCGTGGTAGATGAACACGCCCACGGCGAGCTGCAGCACCGGCGTGACGTACTGCAGCATGCCGAGCGCGACCAGGGGGATCCGGTTGGCGGCGCCGGCGAAGAAGAGCAACGGGACGGCGGACACCGCGCCGACGGCGAGGACCAGCGCGGTGTGGATGGCCGAAACGTCACCGACGGTGCCCTTGCCGCGCACGGCGAGCAGGCCCAGGAAGATCGACGCGGGTACGGCGAGCGCCGCGGACTCCACGAGCAGGCCCTCGGCCGCGTGCAGGGCGAGCCGCTTCTTGACCAGGCCGTAGCAGCCGAACGAGACGGCGAGCGTCAGCGCGATGTACGGCAGCCGTCCATAGTCGACGGTGAGCACGGTGACCGCCACGGCGCCCAGGCCGAGCGCGACCCACTGCGCGCCCCGAAGCCGCTCCCCGAGCAGGACCACCCCGAGGAGCACGGTGATCAGCGGGTTGATGAAGTACCCGAGCGATGTCTCCACGATCCGCTCGGTGTTCACCCCGTAGATGTAGACGCCCCAGTTGACGCCGATCAGCGCCGCGGCGAGCGCCGCCCCGCCGAGCTTGCGCGGCGACCGCGCCAGCGCGCCGATGCCGCCCCAACGGCGGATCGCGGTCAGGACCAGCGCCATGAACACGGCGGACCAGACCACCCGGTGGGCCAGGATCTCCACCGGGCTGGACGGCAGCAGCTGCTTGAAGTAGATCGGGAAGAAGCCCCAGCAGATGTACGCCGCCAACCCGTACAGGTACCCCGGGCCTGGCTTGCTCACGGTCTTGAGCGTAAGGGCCGACTGTGCTCTGGCGACTTTCCGGTGACCGACCTCACGGTGCCAGCCGCAACTCCATCCAGCGGTCGGGCTCGGTCATCGCCGTGAAACCCAGCTTGGCGTACAACCCGTGGGCGTCGGCGGTGGTGAGCAGGATGCGCCGCGGTCCCCAGCCTCGCGCCTCGTCGCAGATCGCACCGACGAACCAGGTGCCCAGGCCGCGTCCGCGCACCGAGCGGTCCAGGTAGACGTCGCACAGGTACGCGAACGTGGCCCGGTCAGTGATGAGGCGGGCGAATCCGACCTGCGCGTGGCCAGCGGACGGATCCGTCCGGTACAGCCCGAAGTTCAGGGAGCCGGCGACCGCCCGGTCAACCATGTCCCGGGGCCGTCCGAGCGCCCAGTACGCGTCCGTGGACAGCCAGTGGTGGACCAGGTCGAGGTCGAGCCGGGCGGGGTCATCGCTGATCTCGTACCCGTCGTCGCGTCGCAGCAGCACGTCGCGAGGTTACGGGATCGGCGCGGCGGTCGCCGACGAGCGGCGTCAGTCGACGAGCGGCGTCAGTCGCGGACCAGCATGTTGAGCACCCAGCTGACCACGCCGACGAGCAGGGCCCCGAGGACCGCGTCCGGCCAGAAGCTGGCCACCCGGAACGGCAGGTCGAGCTGCTGGGCGATCCAACTGGTCAGCCAGAAGAGCAGCGCGTTGACCACCAGCGCCGCCAGGCCCAGCGTGAGCACGTAGAACATGCACCCGACGGTCTTGATGATCGGGCGGAGCACGGCGTTCACCACGCCGAAGATGACCGCGACGGCGAGCACGGTCCACACCTTCTCCGCTGCCGAAGCGCCGCCGAGGGTGATGCCCGGGAGGACGAGGGTGGCGATCCACACCGCCAGTGCGCTGGTACCGAGCCGGATCAGGATGCCCATGCGGGGGATCTTCGCATGAGAGGGCGCCGGCGGTCAGCCCCGCCTGACCGTACCGAAAAGCTGCTGCTCGATCTGGGTCGTGGCGAGCACCGCCCAGCGGACCGAGCGTCGGTGGACGACGCCGACCATGTCGCCACGGATGCGGCCCAGCCACTCCCCGAGGTCACCGAGTCCGAGCGCCTGTGTCGCGAGCGCCGCCTCGGCGGGGTTCAGCGGCTGCGCCACGACCAGGTCGGCGCGGGTGAGCGGATCGATGTCGGCCGGGGTGAGCTCCTCGCGCACGGTCAGCACGGTCTGCCACGGCGCCGGTTGGACGGGCGGCACGCCAGTGGACGGCGTGGCGTCGTCCACGACCAGGTGCGGGCGAAGCGCCGTGCCCGACGCGCCGAAGGTCGGCTGCCCGGCCGGCACGACGGCGACGAGGTGACCCGGCGCGCTCACCGCGCGCACGAACGGCTCCCACACCCCCGGCCGCCCGCTGCGCACCACCACCTGCGCACCGAGGGCGAGGGCGCGCAGGGCGAGCAGCTGGGCGGCGCTCACCCCGCCGACGAGCAGCAGCGTGGTCGGTTCGGGGCGGAAGACCCGGACGGTCACCGCCGCGCCGCGCCGGTCCAGGCCCAGCACGAGCCCGTCGCCGCCGATCGGCGGCTGTGGTGGCGCCGCCACCTCGGCCCGCTCGTGGTGTCCACTGTGGTCGCCACCGATCGGCAGGGTGGCGGCGAGGGAGGGCGCCTGGGCCCCGTCACACGGCCACGCCGGGACGGCGTGCCCGTCGAGCACCCGGCGCAGCGCCTGGGCCACGACCGCCAGACCGGCCGGGTTCGCGGCGGCGAGGCGTACCGCGAGTGAGGCGCGCCGGCCCGGCCCCACGGTCACGCCGACGGTCGTCGCGGCGGCGGGCAGCGCGAGCAGGCGCGCGATGAACGGCGGCCCGTCGGGCCCGCTGGGCCACCGGGGCAGCCGGTAGGTCGCCTGCACCAGGCCACCGACGCGCACGCCGGTCCAGGACTCGCGGACCGGGTGCGCGCCGTCGTGGTGGGCGAGATCGGCGAGGACGGCGTGAACCGCGGGTTCGGTGAGCAGCCGTACGCCGACCGTCGCGCCCAGTCGGCGCCGTACCCGCCGGACCGCGCCGGCGAGCGTGCCCGCCACCTCCTCGGGGTCGGTGCCCTCCCCGCGCAGGGCCTGTACCGCCAGCACGACGCGCTGCCGCGCGAGCACGGGCGCCTGCTGATGCGGGGCGCGCGATTGCGCCGCGAGCAGGTGTTCGGTGAGCTGCCGGTAGCTGGTGGCGGGTGCTCCCGGCCCGGCCTGCGGTGCGACCGCCGAGACCACCAGGTGCAGGCGGATCCCGGGGGCGCACAGGTCGGGCAGCGGTGGCAGGCAGGCGACCGCGTCGGAGAGCAGCGTGTCGTGGCGGCCGAGCTCGAGCAGCGCCGTGCGTGCGTGGATCTCCTCGACGACCCCGGCCGGCTCCCCGTCGCACACGTCGGCGACGACGCGGGCTCCCGGCCGTACCCAGTCCAGTAGCGCCGCCGGGTGGGCTTGCGCGCCGATGACCCGACGCCGGGACAGGTGGCCGAGAGCCGCCGCCAGCCACTGGTAGCCCCAACGACCGCGCAGCCGCACCCAGGCGGCGGCGAGTACCGCGGCCGCGCCGAGGCCGGCGGCGGCGACGACCGGCGGACGCTGCCCGTACGCGGCGAGCCACGCCACCAGCGCCGCCTGGCTGGCCACGATCTGCCCGCTGGAGATTCGTCGATTGTGGAGGGTGGCTGTGGTGCGCTCGGACTGCTTCGGCGGGCTCGCGGGATCGACCACGGTAATCGCCATGACCGTCTATGGTATGGCCGGGTACGACGCGGTGGGGAGGCCGTCTTGCCGACGCGACAGGATCAGCTGCACTCGTACCAGTTCATGGTGCAGCGCGTGGTGGCCGCCCTGGTCATGCACGACACGGATCCGCCGCAGTCGCCGTGGCGCCGGCACGCCGGTGCCACGCTCGCCGGCGCGTTGGTCGCGGCGCTCGCGCTCGGCGCCGTGGCCGCGCACGCCATGCTGACCGGTCGCGGGGATCCGGGATGGCGGGACGGCGGGGTCGTGGTGGTCGAACGCGAGTCCGGCGCCCGGTACGTGTACCGGGACGGCAGGCTGCACCCGGTCGTCAACCACACCTCGGCGCTGCTGATCATCGGCTCGACCTCGACGAGGACCGTGCACGTACCCCGCGCCGAGCTCGCCGACGTGCGCCGGGGGGCGCCGCTCGGCATTCCCGACGCCCCCGACCCGCTGCCGGACGCCGAGCGGCTCGTGGGTCCACCGTGGACGCTCTGCTCCGGGCTCACCGACGACGGGCAGGGCGGCGTCCGGCCGGAGTCCGTGCTGTTCGTCGGCGCCGACCCCGGCGGTGGCGCCGCCCTCAGCGACGAGGCCGTGCTGCTGCGCCACCCGGACGGCAGCGTGCACCTGGTGTGGCGGGGCCACCGCCACCTCGTGCGCGACCCGTCCGTCGTGCTGCCCGCGCTCGGCTGGAGCGGACGGCAGCCGACGCTAGCCGCGCCCGCGTTCCTCAACGCCCTGCCCGCCGGAGTGGACCTGGCGCGGATTCCGCTGGACGGGCGCGGCACCCGGTCGGCGGCGGTGCCGGGCGCGCGCATCGGCGAGGTCTACGTGGTGGAGGGTCAGGGCGGCGGCCGACAGCACGTGGTCGTGGTGCGCGACGGGCTCGCCGTGGTGACCCAGGTGCAGGCCGATCTGATCATCGGCGATCCGCTGACCGCGTCGCTGGTCGGTCAGGTCGACGTCGAGCCGATGAGCCCCGGCCGGTACGCGCTGCTGCCGAAGGTGGGCGAGCTGCTGCCCGCGGGTGAGCTGTCGCCGCCCGCGGTCACGCCCACGCTGGTCCCGGCAGGCGACGGCGTGTGCGCGGTGTTCCGCGACGCGGAGGGGGTGGCGGAGGTGCGCGCGGCGGTGGCGGTGCCGGAAACGGAGGCGCCGCGCACCGGGTCGCGTACGGGCGGCGGCGCCGTGCTGGCCGACCGGGTGGTGGTGCCGCCCGGGCGCGGCGCGGTGGTGGAGGCGATGGCGTCGCCGCGGGCTGGGGCGGGCACGCTGAGCGTGGTCACCGATCTGGGGCTGCGGTACGAGGTGCCGGGGCCGGACGTGCTCGCCACGCTGGGGTTGGGTGAGGCCTTGCCGCTGCGCCTGCCTACGAGCCTCATCGCGCTGCTGCCGGCCGGGCGGGCGCTCGACCCGGTGGCGGCGCGGTCGCCTGTGTCCGGGTGAATCATCGCCCTTGGCTCGCTTTCGCCGGGAGTTATCCACAGGGCCTGTCGCGGGGCGGCGGTGACGGCTACCGTCTGCCACGGCAACGCCGGAGAGAAGTCTCTCAATAGATGGAAGCGGGGTGACTGGCACCGGTGTCCACGACCCAGACCCAGACCGAGCTGATGGAGCGGACCGCCGCCAAATTCGAGCAGGTCAACCAGGCGCTGGACGCGATGCTCAAGCGGTTGATGAGCGAACTGGACGTGCTCAAGTCGCAGTGGCAGGGCGCCGGCGGGCGCACGTTCGACGAGACGCGGCGCGAGTGGGCAAACGACCAGGCGCGCATACACCGTGCGCTCGCCGAGACGGCCCACGCGATCCGTACCGCGGGCCGGCACTACACCGCCTCGGACACCGAGGCCGCCAGTCGCGTGCGCGCCACCCGCGGTGGTCTGTCCCTGCCCCTGTGAGCCGGACGAGTCCGAAGGAGCCGCCGTGAACGACATGCTCGTCGTCAACTTCGCCGCGATGCAGACCGCCGGCGAGAACATCGACAACGCGATCAAGACCCTCAACGAGCAGCTCGGCCAGCTCGAGCGGGACGTGGCCCCGCTCGTCGCCACCTGGGACGGCGAGGCGAAGGCCGCCTACGAGGCACGGCAGCGTCAGTGGCGCTCCGCCGCCGGTGAGCTGTGCGCGATGCTGATCGAGATCAAGAAGGCGCTGCACGAATCGATGCTGGACTACCGCGACACCGAGCACCGCAACGTGCGGCTCTTCCAGTAGTCGTCGTCGGTCGGGTCGCCGGGCCGGCCGGTCACGGCGCCTCGGGGCGCCAACGGCGGCGGCGGCCGCGAGGCAGGACGGACGCGAGCGCGAGCGTCACCAGCGCCCCGAGGCCGACCGCCGCCGCGGCGCGCAGCGCGAGCCGCCGGTCCCCGGTCCGCTGGGCGGACAGCGCCTGCGCGGCGGGGTCCACCTCCTCGGCCGGCAGCGGGGCGGGCGGATCCGGCTCCGGGCCGACCGCCGGTCGCTCCGTCAGCGCCCGGTACGGGTTGAGCACGCCGTGGCCGTACTCGGTGCTGCCCGGCCCGCCGGGGGCGGGGTCGGCGGTGGCGAAGATGCGCCGCGCCACCGCGTCGGCCGGCTCGTCGGGCCGGTACTGGCGCAGCAGCGCGGCGGTCGCGGCGACGAACGGCGCCGCGAAGCTCGTACCCTCGTACGTCGCGTGCCCGGCGACGCGGGTCGCCGCCGTGATCTGCCCACCCGGCGCGACGATGTCCACATAGGATCCAACCTGGGAGCGCGGCAGCCGGGTGCCGTCCGGTCCGATCGCGCCGACGCCGATCACACCCGGGTACGCGGCCGGGTACGGCGTCGGGTCGCCCCGGTCGTGCAGGTTTCCTACCGCCGCGACCACGACCACGTCTGCGTCGACCGCCTCGCGCACCGCCGCGCGTACCTCCGGGTGGTCCTGGTAGAGCACGACCGAGATGTTGATGACGTGCGCGCCGTGGGACACGGCGTAGCGAATGGCCTCGACCAGCGCGGCCGGCGGTACGGTGCGCCCGACCGTGCCGCCGTCGACGACCTGCTGCTCGCTGATCCGCACGGGCAGCACCCGGGCCGCCGGCGCGAGCCCTCGGAACCCGACGCCCGGCACCGGTCGCGCCGCGATGATGCTGGCGACAGCGGTGCCGTGCGACGCGCAGTCGACGGTGCCCGTCCCGCCGTCGAGCAGGTCGCGGCCGGGCACCACCGCCGGCGCGAGCTGCGGGTGGCGGGCGTCCACACCGGAGTCGATCACGGCGACCGTGACGCCGCGGCCGTCGGCGAACGCGGCCAGGCGCTGCGGCGCGTACCGCTCCTGCGTCCACGGAACGGCATTGATCACAGGACTCGGTCTGGCGTCGGCGCAGACGGGCGCGGCCAGCGCGCGCACCGGGTTGCGCGTGGCCTGTGCGGCGGAGGCCCCACCGGTCAGGAGCAGCGCGAGGAGCATCGCCCCTACCGCCAGTGGCAGACCGCGATCCATCGGTCCTCCCCGGAGCGCGTGATCCCCGGGCATGCTATCGATCGTCGTGCCGCCGCTGCGAATCGCACTAACCGGGCCTTCTACATTGACGGCATTGACGGCCGCCTGCTATGTATCGGGGGTTGCGGTAGCGGCAACCGTTGACATTGAAACCTCGGATGGAGACTGAACAACGTCGACCCAACCAAAGTGCGCAGCTAGGGCACAAAGGTGGTGGCGGTTGCGGGCACCCGTACGTTTCATGAGATCGCGCACACGACGGCGCACTGTGCTCGGGCTGATGTACAGCTGACGGGCGATCTGCTCGTCAGTGTGCCCGAGGATGATGAGGCGGAGAACTTCCCTCTCGTGATCGTCTGGTTTGCTCATTGTCGCGGTTGACCTCTCCAGATCGGACTCACGCGTATGTCCGAGTGGGTGTGCCGTTCATGCTCTGTGGTGTTTGACGTTTCGTCAATCGCGCGGTGACCACTTGTAGTCAAGTTCTGGTCCCGGACTTCCAACCCGCGGATCACGTGTCATAGAATTCGGATAATACGTCCTCCGGCACGGACTGCCGGAGCCAAGCCTAAGGGAGCTCTGGGCGCCGCGATGGCGGTTGGTCTGGTTACGGTGCCGGCTTCCTCCGCGGTGGCCGAGCCGGCCGGCTGCAGCCACGACGTGTACTTCTGGACCACCTATTCCTACACGAAGAACGGCACGGCCTACTATCTGATGCACACCGACTCGGTCGGGAGCTGCACGACCTCTGCCTACCGGACCCTACGAGTGGAGATCAAGGCCGACGGATGGCCCACCGACCCGCTGGTCGCCGCTAACTCGTCCAGCGGCACCGGCACGAGCTACTACGCCCACGTCCAGAGCTGTGACAAAGAAAACTACAAGAGCTACTTTGGACGGGCGTTCTTTACCCAGAGCCCAACGTACAGGGATTCGTCGCCCAGGGCGGTGCGGACCTGCTACTGAGGATCCGCGACGCGAGGAGAGGAAGGATGGCGATCGAGGGCCGTGGCCTTGCACAGCGGTATGGGCGGCGCTGGGTCTTCCGCAGCCTTGACCTCACGGTAGGACCAGGCGTAACCGCTCTGCTCGGACCGAACGGAGCTGGCAAGACCACTCTCCTGCATACGGTGGTCGGGCTACGGCCCTCAAGAGCCGGCTCGCTCTCCGTGCTGGGTGTCGACATGATGCGCCGCGGCGGCCGCCAGGCTGTCGCGGCGCAAGTCGGGTTCCTGCCCCAAACAGTCGGGTTCTATCCCGGCTATCGCCTCTGCGAGTACGTGGCGTATGCAGCCTGGCTGAAAGGGGTGGAACGGCGAGAGCTGGACCAACGAGTACGCGCCGCCCTGGACGTGGTGGGGCTATCTGACCGAGCATCATCGCGCATGCGAACGCTCTCTGGAGGGATGATCAAGCGTGCGGGTATCGCACAGGCGATAGTGGCGCGTCCGCGACTGCTGGTGTTGGACGAACCCGCCGCCGGGTTGGACCCGGCCCAGCGCATCGAGCTTCGACGCACGATACGAGGGCTCGCCCAGTCCGCCAGCGTGTTTATCAGCACCCACGCCGTGGAGGATGTCAAGCACATCGCCGACACCGTGCTAGTGCTACGAGCCGGCGAGATCGTGTTCTCTGGCACCGTGCACGAACTTGAGGCGGCGGCCGAGCCGAACGCCGACGGTGACACGGCGCTGGAGCGCGGCTATTTGACCAAGCTTCGCGCCACCGGAGCCAGCCGGTGACCGGCCTGTGGATCGAGCTGCGGCGAGGACCAGGTCCATGGCTGTTCCTCGTCCTGCTGGCCGCCGGTGGGCTCCATGTGTATACCCGGCTAGACACGTGGTCGGTATGGACCCACTCCACCGAGGTTGTCGCCAACGCCCCATACCTCATGGGTCCCGTGGCGGCTGGCGTTGCCGCATGGGCCGGTGCACGCGGTCCTCGGCGCGGCACCCAGCAGGGTGAGCTCTTGGGTGCTCGGGGTCCGATGTCGGGCCCCGCGGCGGAGATCGCCGCCCTGGTGGCTTGGGTCCTCGCGGCAGACATCGTGTTGGCCACGGCTCTGTTCACAATCACGGCGACCAAGGCGACCTGGGGTGGCCCGTCGCCACTCTGGCTGGCGACGTCTGCCGCCGGCTTGGCTGTCCAGGTTCCGGTTGGCTGGCTCGTGGGCAGACTGCTCCCGCTGAGGCTTACCGGCCTCGGCGTGGCGGTCGGAATGTTCGCGCTCAACACTTGGGTGGAGAACGAGCTGCCGCAGTCGCTATGGCAGCGGCGTTTGTTTCCGGTGTCGATGTGGATATGGATGCCGTTTGATGACATTCGGCACCCACCACTGTGGGGACAGCTGCTGTGGTATGTCGGTGTTGGAAGCGCCATATTCACAATACTCGCCATGGTTACGAGCGCTCGGTGGCGCCAGGTTGTCGCCGTCGGCGTAGCGTCCCTAGTGGCGTCTGCCGGCGGGGTAGGCACGCTTGCGGTGGTGGGAGGGGAGTTCTATGACCAGGGACGCCATGTGCTGTTCGTGTGCGAGGGTGAGCGACCAGAAGTGTGCGTTCATCCGGCGTTCGTCGCGAGCTTGCCCGAGCTGCACAGGCGCGGGGCTGGCGTCGCGGCCAAGCTGGCCGATACACCCTTCGACTTCGCACGTGCGGAGCAGCGTCCTCGCGGCGGTGTCGGCAGCTTCCCGAGTCCTGACGCGATCGCGTTCGGTTTCGATGGCCCGCAGCAGGCTAATCTCGATGTCGCGGCATGGGAGATGGCAACGGCTGCGCTCGGAGTCGGTACCGCCTGCTTCCCAATCCCATTCGAGGATCCCCTCCCGGGCTTGCGACCGATGGCGCTGGTGGTGAGCTGGGCGGCCGCCGATAGCGACGACTACCCGGAGGGTCCGGCCGATAGACTGGCGCGTGAAGCTTGGGAGTGGCTAGTCACCCAGCCGGAGCCGGTGGTGCAGCAGTGGATCACAGACCATGCCGACCAGATTCGGTCCTGCACGCTCAGCTACGAGGACTTTCGTTGACATTGGCAGGGCTGCGGCTGTTTCTCAAGTCACGGCGTACATCGATCGTGGTGGCTGGTCTGGTTGCGGTCTCAGTGATTGGACGAGTGCTGGGCCCGCAAGGCTTCCTGGTCGGGGATCAGAGCCCGATCCCTTTGCCTTGGGTGGTACTGCTACCAGTAGTGGCCGCGTACATCATCGCCGCTGCGTCCGTCTCTCCTGTTCCGTGGCTCGAGCTGCTCGCTCAGCGACCCGTTGCCGCCATCTCCCGCTGCTACCTCTCAGCGGCTATCGGCTTGGCAGTGCTGCTGCTGTGGTGGGCAACCGCACGAACGCCACCTCCAGTCAGCACCCCAGCCGCTATCCGCGCCTTCCTCGGCTTGCTCGGGCTCTCCTTGGTGTGCGTCGGGCTGTTCGGGGTGACGGCAGGCTGGCTGCCGCCGGCTGGCCTGCTGTTCGCCGCGATCTTCGTGCGTTCAGGCGGCATTCAGCTCCTGCCGATCGACTGGCCGGTCCGCGACGACGGCGACCTGGGCGCCTGGGTGATTGCCATCGCCATGTTGGTTGTCGGCGTCGGGTCGACCTGGACCCGCTGGTTCCAGCTCCGCAACGCATCGGACTGACTCACTGCCAACTGCCGGGGTTCGACAGGTCCAGGGCACACGAGCGGTAGGGCTCGGACGAGATCGTGGCGCAGCAGGGTCGATGGCGTGGCCGAGTGGAGCTGTTGGCTAAGCCTCGGTAGAGCTGGCTCCCGCGAACGCTCACGCTCTCCTGAGCAGCAAATGCCAATAGCCGTCTCCAATCCGCTCGGACCACAGCCGGAAGCCTGCGGCGTCGAGCCAGCCCAGGACCGCCTCCCGGGTCGGGTAGTAGTGGTAGGCGCCGTCCTCGATCACCTCGCCGGGTACGAGGCCGGGCAGCACCGGCCCGGTGAAGGGCTCCTCCGGTAGCTCTACGGTGAGGTAGGCCGGGCAGCGATCCCGCAGCACGGCACGAAAGCCCTCCAGCACGACCGGCCAGTCCTCTGGGCCGACGTTCTCCATGACATCGACACACAGCAGCCCGTCGAACCTGGCGCGCAGCTCGCGGACGTGCCGCAGCTCCTGCAGCGCCAGGACCCGGGTGGGGACCTCGGGGGTCTTGGCGTGAGCCTGAGCCAGCATCCCGGCCGACTGGTCGACCCCGAAGACCCGCCGACCGGCGTCCAGCAGTTGCCGCCAGTACTTCCCGGTGCCACAGCCCGCGTCCAGCAGCTCCGCCCCCGGCGCGGTCGCCTCAATCAGCTCAGCGACACACCGCACGTGCGACGGGTTGCAGTGGGCACCCCACCGCTGGTCGTAGACGGGCGCGTGTATCTCGTCGTAGCGACGCCGGCAGATCTCCCTGCGCCGGTCGAGGAACTCCCGTCGACCAGCCGGCGTGGCGGCGGCCGTGAGTTCATCGGTCACGCACACATCATGCCTAGGCCATGCCAGACGCAGCGGATGTTGCCGGCGAGGTCGCGCTTCCTGCCCGAGTCAGGCACCACTCCCAGCCTGATGATCAGGCTGGCGCGAGCGGGTTGGTCCAGCGCAGGTCGGGAAAGCGCGCGAAGTCGCCGTCGGTCGATGCCAGCGTGAGCCCATGCTCGATGGCAAGCGCGGCCAGGTGAGCGTCCGGCACCAGGTTGCCGCTGACTGCCACCCGGCTGAGCAGGGAGCCCAGTACGTGGCGGTGACGGACTGTCGGTTCCGGCACCCAGGCACCCTCCCGATCCAGCCACTCCTCTATCTGCTGCCACGCGGACGCCGTCGGCTCGGGACGCTCGAAGATGCGTGGATTCGTGACGAGCCGCAGGAAGCCGAGCAGGCTCGCCCAGGGCAGTCCCACCCGCGCCGCATTCCCGAACTGGGCGTCCAGCCAGGAGCGCGCCGCCTCGTGCTGTTCGAAATCCCGCACGTGCGCGTAGACCAGCAGGTTGGCGTCGACGAGGATCACCGGAAGTCCTCGCCCTCCGCAACGGCGAGCGCCTCAGCGACGTTGTCGAGGTTGGCCAACCTCGCCCGGCCCAGCGACACCGCACGCGTGCGGTAGGTCGGCCGGCGACGCCCGGTGCCCTGCTCCAGAGCCGCGAGACCCAGCCGCAGCGCCTCGTTGACGACCTGCTTGAGCGACAGCCCGCGATCGGTCCGCAACCGTTCGAGCCTGACGGCCACGTCCTCGTCGATGGTCAGCGTTGTACGCACGCACCAAATCATAATAGCTTTGATGTCTTGATGCATGGGCCGGGCGTGGCGTGAGCGCTCCGTGATCGTTCGTACGCTGCGCCTCACCGCGTTGGGGCTTCCAGGTGGTCATCGAGTCACGGTCCGTGACATCGGTGGCGGTGGACGTGTCCGACGAGCGGAAACCCGATCTGCGATCCTCCTCACCCTGGTCGAACCCAGGTAGGTTGTGAGGCGTGCGCCCGAGGGCTGGAGGTGGTAGAAGGTGGCCGTGACCGATTGGGTGCCGGCCACCGAGGCGGAGCTCGCCATGCGCGACGCGCTGCGCGTCGACGACCAGGAGACGTACTTCCGCATCCTGGCCGGCAGCGAGCTGTTGCTGCCTGTGTCGGCCGAGGCGCTGCAGGGCCACAAGCCGTTGGGCTGGGGCACCTGGACCTCCGGTAGCCGCACGCATCTGCTCGCGTTCACGTCGCCGCCGGCCATGGCCGCGTGCCTGGCCGAACAGGCCGGCTCGGCGCGGAAGATCTCCTACCACGACCTGGCGCAGAACTGGCCGAACCCGGAGTGGTGGCTCGCCGTCAACCCCGGCCTGCCGATCGAGGCGTACCTGCCGCCGTGGTTCGTGGCGCAACTCGCCAGCGGCGACGCGCGCCTGCCCGGTCGCGGGATCCGCACGCGGGCACGCGTCGACCGGGTGGAGAGCTTCCAGCGGGCCCGCGCCGTGGCGAGCGTGCCGGGGCGCCTGTCGGCGCCCGCGCCACCGGCGGTCGTGCCGCGCCAGCCGGTCTCGCCGATCTCCCCGGCCGCCCCGGGTCCTGTGCAGTCGCCCGCCGCGCCTCCGCTGCCCACCCGCGTGCCGTCGGTGCCTCCGCCGAGCGGTATCGCCGCCCTCGGCGGCGGTACGTCGATCAAGGCCACCGCCACGGTACGGGCGTCCGTGCGGATCCCGGTCTCGGCTCCGGCCGGCCCGTCGGCGCAGAGCCCGGCGGAGTCGCAGGCCGCCCCCGTCGTGGATCCCGCGGTCGGCCCCCGGGACCCGAGCTTCCAGCCCGCCAACGACGTGGAGCGCAACCTGCTGGAGGCGGCCGAGGCGGGCAACACCGACTCGTTCCTGTCCACGCTGCTGCTCGCCACCGTGCTGCTGCGGGTGCCGCCCGGCGTGCCGTCCGATGCCCGGCCCGGCGACGTCGCCTTCCGGTGGCTGACCGAAACCCTCGACGGGCAGCCGTACATCGTGGTCTTCACCTCGCCGGAGCGGCTGCGCGACCACGCCGGGGCGCAGGCCGAGACCGTCCGGGTGCGATTCGTGCACCTCATCAAGCACTGGCCCGACGAGCAGTGGTCGTTCGCCGTGAACCCGGGCAGTCCGGTCGGCGCGAAGCTCCCCGGCGCGCAGATCGTCGCGTTGGCGAACTGGGCCGACGAGATGGGGCTCGGCCAGGAGCCGGCGGGGGAGCCCGCCGAGGAGTCGCCGCGCCCCGACCGGTCCGGGGCGTCGGCCGCCGACGGATCCCCGTCGGCCGAGCCGACCGTGATGCAGAAGGTCGTCCCGCCGGCCCAGGTCGCGTACTACCTCGAGCGCGGGTACGACCGGGTCTCCGGGTTCGTGCACCGGGCCGCCGAGGTGGCGCACCTGCGCACCCCGGCCGATCTGTTCACCGCGCTCGGCCTGGGCTACGCCGGTTCACCCTTCAGCAGGGACGATCCCGAGGTGCACGTCCTGCGCTGGGCCGCGCACCGGCCCAACCTCTACCGCATCCCGTACGGCGGGCAGCACGAGTCCGGCATGCGCGCGATGCGGGGCTGGGTCATCGAGCGGGCGCCGTTCCGCGGCAACGGGTTCGCCCCGGGCGACAGCGGCGACATCATCGCGGAGTTCAAGGTGGACAGTGTCCGGATTCCGCACGGCGCGCAGCTGTGGCGGATCACTGCCGACGGTGCCGAGACGCTGGTCGCCACGTTCGACGCGGACAAGCCGGGCTGGCGGCGCGCGGAGCCGGAGGCGTGATGCGCGACGGGTACGTGGCTCGCTGGCGCGGCAGGGAGTACGAGGCCAGCCCGGACGGGGACGAGGTGCGCCTCTACCGCACCGAGCCGGCCGAGGGCTTCGAGGAGATCCGGCCGCGCCGCTACCGGCGCGTCGTGCCGATGTCCGAGGTGGACGAACTGGTGTACGTGCGCACGACGTGCACGTGGAAGGGCGAGCCGTTCATCGTGCTCGGGCAGCACGACACCTGGCTGCGCCTGGAGTACACCGGAGGCAAGGCGCCGGTGGCCCGGTCGCTCGGCCTGGAGGAGTTCGACTACGGCGTCTACCAGGCGTGGGCGCCGGCCACCGAGGTGACCGACCTGCGCGAGCAGCGCGTCTGACCCGTCTCGGCTCCGCGTGCCCGGCGCCGTCAGTCCTTGACCCAGCGCAGGATCTCGCCGGTGATCAGGTCCGGGGACTCCAGGTGGGGGAAGTGGCCCACCCCGGGGAGCAGGCGCCACTCGTAGGTGGCGATCACGTACCGGCCGCTGCCCAGCGCCGTGCGGGGCAGGACCGCCCGGTCCTCCGCCCCGTGCAGGTGCAGCGTCGGGGTGACGATGGGCTGCTGCAGCAGCTTGACGAACCGGTAGCCGTGCAGCCGCAGCGCCGACCGGAACGCCCAGCGGTACCCCTCCAGCGCGCAGAACGCGGCCTGCGGAATCTGCATCGCCTCGCGGTAGCGCTCCTCCACGGCCGGGAAGGACGGACCCGCCACCCACGCCGGCCCGCCCCACCGGCGCAGGTACCCGCCGATCTCCGCGCCCCCGTGCCGGGTGAGCACATGCTCGTAGCGGGGGAGCTGGAAGCGCAGCAGCGGCGCGGCGGCGGCGAGCTGTCCGCGCGGGTCGGCGACGACCGCCGCCCGCAGCCGCAGCGGGTGTGCGGCGCCCATGACCACGAGCCGGCGCACCATCCGGGGGTGGAACGCCGCCGCCGTCCACGCCACCATGCCGCCGAACCCCGCGGCCACGACCGCCGCGGAGCGCTCACCGAGCGCCCGGATCAGGCCCGTCACGTCAGCGGCCAGCGTGTACCCGTCGTAGCCGCGCGGGGGCTTGTCGCTCGCCCCGTACCCGCGCAGGTCGACAGCCACGGCGCGGAACCCGGCGTCCGCCACCGCCGGCAGCACCGCGTGCCACGCCCACCAGAACTCGGGGAACCCGTGCAGGAACAGGACCAGGGGTCCGGTGCCGACCTCGGCCACGTGGAACCGGCTGCCGTTGGCGCTCACGAATCGGTGCGTCCACGGCCCCTCCACGAGCACGCACGACTCGTCGGTACTCATGCCGCCCAGCCTAGGACCAGCGCGCTCACCTGCGCCCCCGTACGCTGCGGCCGCACGCGGACGGCCGGGCTCACCCCGGTTTGCGGGTAGCCTCACGACATGGATCCGCTACCGCTCATCACCGCGTCCGGCACCCCGGAGGAGTGCGGCGCGACGTACGGCGCGGCCGCCGCCGACCGCATCCGGGCCAACCTCGACGCGTACGCCCGCCGGTTCTTCGACCAGGCGGGCCTCGACGAGGCGGCGGTACGGGCGGCGGGCGGGCGGTTGAGCGGCGTCACGCGCGAGTACGAGCCGCGGATCGCGCAGATGCTGGACGCGATGGCCGAGGCGGCCGGGGTGCACCCAAACCAGGTGTACGCGCTCAACGCGCGCACCGAGCTGCTCGCCACGGCCCGGATGGGCCAGCCGGAGGGCGCCGAGGGAGGGTGCACGGCCGCGGGCGTCCTCGGCAGCCACACCGCCGAGGGCCACCTGCTGCTCGGGCAGAACTGGGACTGGCATCCGGACCAGCGCGACATGATGGTGCTGCTGCGCACCACCGACGAGCGCGGCCACACCGTGCTCACGTTGACCGAGGCGGGCATGCTCGCCAAGACCGGGCTCAACTCGGCCGGCGTGGGCGTGTGCGTGAACATGCTCGGCTGCGAACGCGACGGGCTGGCCGTGCGCGCGGGCGTGCCGTACCACGTGCTGCTGCGTGCCGCCCTGGAGGCCGACTCGCTCGGCGCGGCGCTGCGCGCGACCATGCGCCCGCCCCGCAGCGCCTCGATCAACCTGCTGCTCGGCCAGGCCGACCGCCACGGCCAGGAACTCATCGATCTCGAACTCGTGCCCGGCGACGCCGGATGGCTGCACCCGGTGGGCGGCGTGCTCACCCACGCCAACCACCTGGAGACCCCGCTGCCGGTCCACGACGCGATCAAGGCCACCGGGGGCTCGTCGCTGTTCCGCGCCGCCCGGGCCCGCCGGCTGCTCGCCGAGGCCGCCGCCGAGCGCACGGTGACGGCTGACCACCTGATCGCGGTGTTCCGCGACCACGCGGGCCGTCCGATGTCGATCTGCCGCCACGTGGACGAGCGGGACGCGCCGCTGGAGCGGGCCGAGACCCTGTACTCGGTGCTGCTCGATCTCGACGCGCGGCGGCTCGCGGTCGCCGCCGGCCCGCCGTGCGGCCACGACTACACCTGGCTCGATCTCTGACCCAACCTTTCCCGCCGCGCCCGCGTTTGCATCCGTGACAGGGGGGGAGGTGCGGGTGGACCGGTTCGAGGGGTTCCGGGAGTTCGTGCTCGCCCGCGGGCCGGCGCTGTCCCGCACGGCGTACCTGCTCACCGGTGACCATCAGCTCGCCGAGGACCTGGTGCAGCAGGCGCTGACCAGGACGGCGGCGCACTGGCGGCGGGTGGCCGCGGGCGGCAACCCCGAGGGGTACGTGCGGCGGGCCATGGTCAACGAACGCACCTCCTGGTGGCGGCGCCGGCGGTACGCCGAAGCAGGCGGGGACGCGCTCACCGCGACCCCGGCGCTGCCCGACTCGCCCCGGATCTGCTCGCCGAGGAGGTGCCCAGTGAGTGACCTGCCCACCCTGCTGCGCGACCTGGCCGACGAGGCGCGGGGCTACGCGGACCCGGACCGGGCGATCGCCGCCGCCCGCCGCCGGCGCACGGCACGGCTCGCCGTGTCGGCCTGCGCCGCCGCGGTCGTCGCGGTGCTCGGCGGCGTCTCCTGCCTGCCGCTGGCCGGGGGCCGGGACCACACCCCGCCGCCCGCCGCGTCGGCGTCCGCCGACGATGTGCCGCCGCGCCTGCGGGCGCTCTACCCGCCGACCGTCGCGCCGCCCCCGGACGCGCCGTACCTCGGGCAGCCGGCGGCTCCGCCCCCCCGGCGCCGCCGCCTTCCTCTACGCGCCGTGCCCGCGCGGCGACTGCTGGCCGTACCTGGTCGGGTCCGACGGCACCCAGTACCGCCTGCCGCCGCAGGCGATCGGGTACGGGACGTCCGAGGGGTCCGTTCGCGTCTCGGACGGCCAGCCGTGGGACCTCACGCTCTCGCCGGACGGCCGGTACGCCGGCTGGCGAAACCGGGACACCAACGGCTGGTACCACGTCGTCGACCTGCGGACCGGCCGGGGAGTGGAGCGCTTGGACCCGGGCAGCCCGTCGCCGCTCAGCCCGTGGGCGTGGTCCCCGGACAGCACCCTGCTGCTCGCCGAGCACCGCGACGGAGACGTGACCCGCTACCTCCTGCTCGACACGCGCGATCCGTCCAACGGTTACCGGGAACTGCCCGCCTCGCTCGTCGGGCCGGACGGCACGGTGGTCGGGGTGCGCAACAACGGCGACCTGCTGGTCTGGGTGGGGGAGTTCGGCGGGGGACTGCCGCAGTTGCGCATCGTGGACCCGGACACCGGCGAGGCCAGCATCATCCAGCCGCCCGAGCCGGGCGGGCTGCTCGCCGAGGGCGAGCGGGTGCTGGGTCTGCTCACCGCGCCGTGCGACTGCGCGGTCTCGTTCCGGGTATACGGACCGGGCGAGACCGGCCGGGCGAGCGCCCTGCTCGTCATGGACCTGGCCCGGGGGCACCTCACCGGGCGGATCGACCTGCCGAGGTCGGCCGACCACGGGGGAACGCAGCCGGGCGTGTGGGAGCCCGCCGCGAGCCTGCCGGGCGGTGTCGTCCTCGTACGCCACCACCCGGACGGCACGGACATCGAGATCCTCAACGACGTCAACGGGGAGCGTGTCGTCGCCACCCGCCTGCCGGTCGACGCGCGAGTGACGGTGCGGGGCCAGGCCCGGTACTGACCATGCTCCGTCCACATGCGATGGGGGCGAGGTCCGAAGCGGACCTCGCCCCCATCGCCGGAGGAGACCGTGTCAGTCCTCCTCGGACTTGCGGGCCTTCATGCCGGCGGCGATGAGCTCCATCACCGACGAGTCCTGCAGAGTGGTGACGTCGCCCAGGGAGCGGTTCTCGGCGACATCCCGCAGCAAGCGCCGCATGATCTTGCCGGACCGGGTCTTGGGCAGCTCGGGCACGAGCATGATCTGCCGCGGCTTGGCGATCGGGCCCAGCGTCTTGGCCACGTGCTCGCGCAGCTCCTTGACCAGCACCTCGCCGTTGTCCGTCTCGCCGCCACGCAGGATCACGAACGCCACAATCGCCTGCCCGGTCGTCGGGTCGGTGGCGCCGACCACCGCCGCCTCGGCCACGGACGGGTGCGACACCAGCGCGGACTCCACCTCAGTGGTGGAGATGTTGTGTCCGGAGACGAGCATGACGTCGTCGACCCGGCCGAGCAGCCAGATGTCGCCGTCCTCGTCCCGCTTGGCCCCGTCGCCCGGGAAGTACACGCCCTCGAAGCGCGACCAGTACGTGTCGATGAAGCGCTGCGGGTCGCCCCAGATCGTGCGCAGCATCGCCGGCCACGGCTCGCGGATGACCAGGTAGCCACCGCCCCCGTTCGGCACCGACACGCCCTGGTCGTCCACCACGTCGGCGACGATGCCGGGCAGCGGCTGCATCGCCGAGCCCGGCTTGCAGGAGGTCACGCCGGGCAGGGGGGAGATCATGATGGCGCCGGTCTCGGTCTGCCACCACGTGTCCACGACCGGGCAGCGCTCGCGTCCGATGTGCTTGCGGTACCAGATCCACGCCTCGGGGTTGATGGGCTCGCCCACCGAGCCGAGCAGCCGCAGCGACGACAGGTCGAACTGGGCGGGAATGTCGTCGCCCCACTTGGCGAAGGTGCGGATCGCGGTCGGCGCGGTGTAGAGGATGGTGACCCGGTACTTCTGGACGATCTCCCAGAACCGGCCTCGGTGCGGAGTGTCCGGCGTGCCCTCGTACATGACCTGCGTCGTACCGTTGGCGAGCGGGCCGTAGACGATGTAGCTGTGGCCGGTCACCCAGCCGATGTCGGCGGTGCACCAGAAGACGTCGGTCTCGGGCTTGAGGTCGAAGACCGACCAGTGCGTGTACGCCACCTGGGTGAGGAAGCCACCGGTGGTGTGCAGGATGCCCTTGGGCCGCGCGGTGGTGCCGCTGGTGTAGAGGATGAACAGCGGGTGCTCGGCGTCGAAGGGCTGGGCCTGATGCTCGGCGCTCGCCTTCTCGACGGTTTCGTGCCACCACAGGTCGCGAGACGGGTCCCAGGCCACCTCCTGCCCGGTGCGCCGGACCACCACCACGCGCTCCACACTGGGGCACTCGGCGAGGGCCTCGTCCACAGTGAACTTCAGGGCCGTCGCCTTTCCGCGGCGGTACCCGCCGTCGGCCGTGATGACCAGTTTGGCCTCGGCGTCCTGGATCCGGCCCTTCAGCGCCTCGACCGAGAAGCCACCGAAGACCACGGAGTGCGTCGCCCCGATGCGGGCGCAGGCGAGCATCGCGACCACGGCCTCGGGGATCATCGGCAGGTAGATGACGACCCGGTCACCGGCGGCCACGCCGAGGTCGGTCAACGCGTTCGCCGCCTGGCAGACCGACCGGTGCAGATCGGCGTACGTGATGGTCCTGGAGTCGCCCGGCTCGCCCTCCCAGTAAAACGCCACCCGGTCGCCCAGGCCCGCCTCGACGTGCCGGTCCACACAGTTGTACGCGGCGTTGAGTTGCCCGCCGACGAACCACTTGGCGAACGGCGGGTTGGACCAGTCCAGGACGGTGTCCCACTCCTTGGCCCAGTGCAGCCGGCGGGCCTGCTTCTCCCAGAACGCCAAGCGGTCCCGCTGGGCCTCCTCGTACGCGTCGGCCTTGACGTTCGCGCTGTCGGCCAGTGGCCGAGGGGGTGGGAACCGGCGGTCCTCGCGTAGCAGGTTCTCCAACGTCTCGCTCATCGGTGGCTCCTCATAACGGTCGGCTCTCAAATAGGCAGGTTAGTTGCGAGCGGGTCATGTGGCGAGGCTCGGTCCTGGCATGCGGTAAGTGGCCGCCGGCGAGCGCCGGGCGGCAGGCGACCGGCACATCGGGGCGCTCGGGCCGGCGTGCCTGCGCGGCCGTACGCTGCCTGAGTGACCGATCCACTCGCGCCGCTGCTCGACCTCGCCGACGTCACGCCCGCGCTCACGGCCGCACGCTCGAACGTGGACGCGGCGCTGCGGCACCGGGCGCTGCGCCGCAAGGGCGGTGTGGTCGCGGCCGAGGTGAGCCTGCGGTGCGCCGTGGCCAGCTCCGCATTGGAGGGGCACGCGTTCGCGCGTGAGGACGTGCGGGCCGGGCTGGTCACCGACCCGGTGCTGCAGGGTGCGCTGCGGGTCGCCGAGGCGCTGGGCGGCCTGGTCGACCTCTGGCCGCGGGCGCCCCGGCAGGTGCTCGCGCGGCTGCACGTGCTCGCGGCCCGCGGCGTGTCACCGACAGACGTGTTGGGCCGGCCGACGGGCGGGGCGCCGGGCGTACCCGAGCGGCTCGATGCCCTCGCCGCGCTCGTGACCGGCGGCACCCGGGTACCGCCGCTGCTGCTGGCCGCGGTCGTGCACGGGGAGCTGCTGGCGCTGCGGCCCTTCGCCGGGCCGAACGGCGTCGTGGCACGGGCGGCCGCCCGGCTGGTGCTGATGTCCGGTGGGTTCGACCCGCGCGGGCTGGTGGCGATGGAGGTGGGCCACCTGGCACGGCAGCCGGAGTACGTGGGGGCGGCCAACGCCTTCGCCACCGGCACGCCGGACGGGATCCGCTCCTGGATCCGGCACTGCGCGAGCGCGGCCGAGCTGGGCGCGCGGGAGCTGACCGAGGTCTGCGACCAGGTCGGTTGAGCGCGCGGGCGAAGAGATCATGGAAACGACCCGCGGTCGCGCGGTGCTTGCGTCGGTGGCGCGTGGCGATGGACGTCGCGGCCGGGGGTCAGGCCGTCGTCGGCTTGGCCGCGGCACGGCGCTGCCGGCCGTACCATGCGATGCCGATCGCCACACCCACCCCGACGCCGACCGCGGCGGCGGCGATCGGCACCGCCGGTCGCTCGCGCAGCCGACGGCCGAGCGGGATCGGGTTGCGGAACTCCAGCACCGGCCAGTTGCGCTCCTGCGCCGCCTTGCGCAGGCCGCGGTCGGGGTTGACCGCGCTGGGGTGGCCCACGGCCTCCAGCAGCGGGAGATCCGTGATGGAGTCGGAGTAGGCGTACGACGCGGCGAGGTCGTAGCCGCGTTCGGCCGCCAGCTCACGCACCGCGGTGACCTTGTTCGGCCCCGCCGCGTAGAAGTCGATCTCGCCGGTGTAGCGGCCGTCCTCGACCCGCATCCGGGTGGCGATCACGTCGGTGATGCCGAGCAGTTCGCCGATCGGGCGCACCATCTCCTCCCCGGAGCTGGACACCAGCACCACGTCGCGCCCCGCCGCCCGGTGCTCCTCGATCAGCGCGGCGGCCTCGGCGTACACGTAGGGGTTGATCAGCTCGTGCAGTGTCTCGGCGACGATCTGGCGCACCTGCTCCACGCGCCATCCCCGGCACAGCTCCGCCAGGTAGTCCCGCACCCGCGACATCGTCTGCTCGTCGGCGCCGCTGCGGCGGAACATGAACTGGGCGTACGCCGCCTTCACCACGTCGCGCCGGCTGATCAGGCCGTCGCGGTAGAACGGCCGGCCGAACGCCAGCGCGCTGGACTTCGCGATGACGGTCTTGTCCAGATCGAAGAATGCGGCACTTCGGCCCACGGCGGGCAGTGTAGCCCGTGCGGCGGCGGGGGCCGGGCGGCGCAACCCCGACGTGGGTCGTGCCCATCCGGGGAACCCGGCGGTGGCGGCATTACGATCGGCGAAGCGCGACGTGTCGGCGTGAGGTTCACACCACTCGACGCGCACCCGTCGGCTCAGGCATGCTTATGTTGCCGACACGACATGTGTCGGACGTGCCCCACTTGTACGCAATAGAGTCCCTCGGCGGTTGCACCCCCCCCCGTGACCGCTGAGCGGGTTCGGCTCAACCCCCCCCGGAGCCGGACCCCCCTGACGACCCCCGTCTCCCCCCGGCGGGGGTCGTCCCATCTGCGCCGGGTGGCCCCGTCTCCCGCTGTCTGCGCTCGGACGTCGGTTATCGCCGTTTTCCAGGGTCACCCAGGAGGTGGACCGGGCCAGGGGCGTCGACGAGCCCGTGGTGTGAGATTTGTCACGGCGCGGCGGCACAGGAGGCCAGGCCGCCCATGTCATGGGCGACGCCGCCCATAGCAGATCGACCCTCGGTCGCGCCACACCTCCACAGGTACACCTCCTCGTCCACAGCCCGGTCAGGGCGGCGTTGAACGGCGTCCGCCCCGAGGCGAGCGTCTGCCTGCGAGGAACGGACCCGTCGACGAGGAGGGGCGCCATGCCGAGCACGTCGCTCGCCACCGCACGTCGTCATCCGCTGGCGATAACGGCCGACCCGGAGCTGCTCGACGACCTGCTGCGACTCGCCGCCGCAGGCGGGGTGGAGCTTGAGGTCGCGAACGACCCGGTAGCGGGGCGACGCAGCTTCGCCGCCGCCCCGCTGGTCCTCGTCGGGTTCGACATGGCCGAGGCCTGCTACCGCGCGGGGCTGCCCCGGCGCCCCAGCCTCGTGCTGGTCGGACGGACCGGGGAGGGCACGGACCCGTGGGAGCTGGCCGAGGCGATGGGGGCGGCCCACGTCGCGATGCTTCCGCCGGCCGAGCCGTGGCTGGTGGACCGCTTCGCGGACGTGGCCAACGCCCCCGCCGTCGCCGGGCGCCTCATCGCCGTCATCGGCGGGCGCGGCGGCGCGGGCGCGAGCGTGCTCGCGGCCGGGCTCGCGGTGACGGCGGTCCGAGTCGGGCTGCGCACGCTGCTCGTGGACGCGGATCCGTTGGGCGGCGGCATCGACCTGGTGCTCGGCTGGGAGGGCCTGCAGGGGCTGCGCTGGCCGGCGCTGCGGGACGTGAGCGGCCGGGTTTCGGTCCCGGCGCTCGTCGACGCCCTGCCGCGGCAGGGCGAACTCGTCGTGCTGTCCTGGGACCGGGGTACGCCGGTGGCGGTACCGGCGGAGGCGATGGCGGCGACCATCGAGGCGGGGCGCAACGGGCGCGACCTCGTGGTCGTGGACCTGCCCCGGCGGCTGGACGATGCGGCGCTGCTGGCGCTGCAGAGCGCGGACCGGACGCTGCTGGTCGTGCCCGCGGAGCTGCGGGCCACCGCCGCGGCGGGGCGGGTCGCGGCGGCCATCGGCGAGCACTGCCGTTCCCTGCACGTGATCGTCCGCGGCCCGACGCCGGGCCGGCTCACCGCGACCGAGATCGCCTCCTCGCTGCGGCTGCCGCTGGCCGGGGTGCTGCGCCCGGAGCCGCGGCTGGCCGCGAACCTCGAACGCGGCGAGACGCCGGCCGGTTCGGGCCGCGGGCCGCTCGCCGCCCTGTGCCGGCGGATCGTGCAGGACGTCCTCGGCGCCAGGGCCGGGGTGGCGGCGTGAACGCCACCGCCGACACCACGGCCGGGATGGCCGAGCGCGTCCGGCACCGCCTCGCGGTCAGCGGCGGCGACCCCACCCCGGCGGCGGTCGTCTCGGCGGTGCGGGCGGAACCCGGCGCCGCCGTGCTCGGCGACGCCGGCCTGCTGCGCCTCGCCGCCCAGGTACGCCGTGAACTCGCCGGAGCCGGCCCGCTGGGTCCGCTGCTCGCCGACCCGGCGGTCAGCGACGTGCTCGTCAACGGCCCGGACGAGGTGTGGGTGGACCGCGGGGCCGGACTGACCCGGGTGGCCGTCGACCTGGGCGGCGCGGACGACCTGCGGCGGCTGGCACAGCGCCTGGCCGCGGGCTGCGGTCGGCGGCTGGACGAAGCGTGCCCGTTCGCGGACGTGCGGCTGCCCGACGGTACGCGGCTGCACGCCGTGCTGCCGCCGATCGCCACCGGCGGCCCCTACCTTTCGCTGCGCACGTTCCGGCGCCGGCCGTACACGATGGACGAACTCGTCGCGGCGGGTACGGTCGCGCCGGAGGCCGCCGAGATGCTGGCGGCGATCGTCGCGGCCCGGCTCGCCTACCTGGTCACCGGCGGCACCGGCGCCGGCAAGACCACCCTGCTCAACACGCTGCTCGCGCTCGTGCCGCCGAACGAGCGCATCGTGCTCGTCGAGGACGCGGCGGAGCTGCGGCCCACGCATCCGCACGTCGTGGGGCTGCAGACCCGGACCTCGAACGTGGAGGGCGCGGGCGCGGTGTCGCTGCGAGATCTCGTCCGCGAGGCGCTGCGGATGCGCCCGGACCGGCTGGTGATCGGCGAATGCCGCGGAGTCGAGGTCGTCGATCTGCTCGCCGCGCTCAACACCGGCCACGAGGGAGGAGCGGGCACCCTGCACGCGAACGCCCCGACCGACGTGCCCGCCCGGCTCGAAGCCCTCGGGCTGCTCGGTGGCCTGCCGCGTGCGGCGCTGCACGCGCAACTGGCCGCGGCGCTCCAGGTGATCCTGCACCTGCGTAGAAACCGGTCCGGGCGGACCCTGGAGGAGATCTGCCTCCTGCTGCCGACCGGCCCCGAGCGGCTGGTGGCCGCGGTGCCGGCGTGGCGACGCATGGACGGACCGGGGCCCGCGGCCGCGCCCCTCGCCCGCCTTCTCACGCAGCGGGGCGTCCGCGTTCCGGCGGCGTTGACCCGTCCCCATCGCCCGGCAGGTGTGCCCGGCGGCGACCGGGAGCACCGACCGTGACCGGGCTGGCGGCGAGCGTCTGCCTCGTCACCGCGGCGCTCGCGGTCGCCTGGCCGGCGCGCTCCCCCCGCGCCCGACAGCGGCGGCTAGGGCTGGCGCATCCGCCGCTCATCCGCTGGCGCGAGCGGATCGGACCCGTCGGCGTCCGGGACGTCTACGGCCGCCTGGTCAGCGGCGGGGGACGGTGGGCCGTGGTGGCGCTGGTCGCGGCACTGGGCCTGGTCGCGGGCGGGCCGGTCGCGGCTGTGGTGGTCGCGGGGTACGGCGCGATGGTCAGCCGGGCCCTGGCGGACCGGGAACGTCGGCGCGTGGCGCGGCAGGCTCGGGCGCGGGCGCTGGACGCCCTCGGCGTGCTCGCCGCGGAGCTGCGCGCGGGGCTGCCACCGGTCGCCGCCGAGGCCTCGGTCGTCGGCTTCGCGCTCCGAGGGGCGCCGCTCGTCGCCGCTTCACCGCACGACGGGCCCGCACCGACGGACTCGCTCGCCGCCCGCGCCGCCGCGGCCGTATCGCTCGCGGAGTCGACGGGGGCTCCGCTGGCCGACCTGCTCGAGCGGATGGAGGCTGACGCCCGGGCGAGCGACCGTGCCGCGGCCGTGGCGCATGCGCAGAGCGCCGGGGCACGGGCCACGGCGTGGCTGCTGGCGGGACTGCCCGTCGCGGGCCTCGCGCTCGGGTACGGCATCGGCGCCGACCCCCTGCGGGTGCTGCTGCACACGCCGGTGGGCGCCGGGTGCGCCCTGGCCGCGATGGCGCTCCAGCTTGCCGGGCTGGCCTGGTCGAACCGGCTGGCGAAGGGCGTGGTGACGCCGTGACGGGTCGGCTGCTCGCGGCCGGGTGTCTGGTCGGCGCCGCCGCCCTGGTCGCCACGGCACCGCGCATCGCCCGGCGGCGGCTGCGCGCGCTGCGCCCCGCCCCCGTGCGCCCTCGCCCCGCGGTTCCGCCGCGTGCGGTCGCCGTGCTGTGCGCCGTGTCGGTCGCCGTGCTGCTCGGTGACTGGGCCGGCTTGGTCCTGGCGGTGCCGGTCGGCGTCGCCGTGGAGCGTGGGCTGCGGCGCGTTGAGCCGCGCTCGGCACGGGCCGAGCGGTTACGGGCGGCGGCCGACCTGCCGCTCGCCGCCGACCTGCTCGCCGCCGCGCTGCGGGCGGGCGCACCGGTGGACCGGGCGGCCGGCGCGGTCGGGGCGGCGCTGGGCGGGCCGCTCGGCGAACGCCTGCTGCGGGTGTCCCGGGCGCTGCGCCTCGGCGCGACCGCCGAGGAGGCGTGGCGGCACGTCGCGGAACTGTCCGTCGGCGGGGCCGCCGGTCAGCCGGCAGGGTTCGATCGGCTCGCCGCCGCGGCCGTTCGGAGCGCCAGCAGCGGCGCGGCGCTGGCTGGTCTGCTGGCTCGGCTCGCCGACGAGCTGCGCGCGACACGGCTCGCCGCGGCCGAGGCGGCCGCCCGACGGGCCGGCGTGCTCGTCGTGCTGCCGCTCGGGCTGTGTTTCCTGCCCGCCTTCGTGCTCGCCGGTCTCGTGCCGGTGATCGTCGCCGTGCTGGGCGACGTGCTGTGAACCGCTCATGAAAGGAGAGAAGCCGTGCGCAGCTTGATGACAGAAGCCGTGCGCAGGTTGATCGGCCCACTGGAGAGGGTGGTCCGCCGCGGGGACGCAGGAATGAACACGGCCGAGTACGCCGTGGGCACGCTCGCGGCCGTGGCCTTCGCCGGGATCCTGCTCAAGGTGCTGACCTCGCCGTCCGTGCAGGCAGCGCTCACGGCGATCGTGACCAAGGCCCTGAAGTGACCGGTCGCGACCGTGGCGTCACCGGGCCCGACCGTGGCTCGGCGACCGCGGAACTCGCGGTGGGGCTGCCGGCGCTCACGCTGTTCCTCGTCGTCGGGCTGACCGCGGTCAGCGCCGTCACCACGCAACTGCGCTGCCTGGACGCCGCCCGCGACGGCGCGCTGGCGGCGGCGCGGGGCGAGGCGGGAGCGGCAGCGGCGCAACGGATGGCTCCGGCGGGCGCCACGGTCACGGTCGCGGTCGACGGCGACACGGTGCACGCTCGCGTGCAGGCGCCGGTCACACCGCTCGGTCGGCTGCTTCCCGGACTCACGGTCGCCGCGGAGGCGGTGGCCGCCGTCGAGCCCGGGGCCCCGGAGCCGGCGCGGTGAACGGCGGGGTCGTGGTAAACCCGGGCGCTGGCCACGCCCACGCACACCGGCACGGGTGGGCCGGCCGGGCGCCGGCCCACCCGGGCCTCGGTTCTGCCCGCCCGGGCCTCGGTTCTGCCCGCCCGGACCTGGCTCCGGCCCACCCGGGCCCGGAATCGGCCTACCCGGTCCGGGGGCCGGCGCACGTGCGGCCCCGGTCGGGCGGGAACGCCGCGCGGGACCGGGGATCGGCCTCGCTGTGGCTGCTCGCTGCGGGTCTCGTGCTCGCGCTCGCCGGGGCGGCCGGCGCCGCCGTCGGCGGCGCCGTCGTCGCCCGGCACCGGGCCCGGGCCGCCGCCGATCTCGGGGCCCTGGCCGCCGCCCCGCACGCGGCGCTGGGCGCGCCGACGGCGTGCGCGCGGGCGCGCCGGATCGTCGCCGCGAACTCCGCCCGGCTCGTCAGCTGCCGCCTCGACGGCCTGGATGTGCTGGTCACGGTGGAGACGCCGGTGGCGGGCCTTCCGCTGTCAGCGGCCGCCACCGCCCGTGCGGGACCGATCCGTTCGCCGGCAGGCTCAGGTTCCGGCGGGGCGCAGGCCCGAGGCGACACCCCCCGAGGTTCCACCGGCGCCGCGGGGAGCCGGCGGCTTGGCGTCGCTCACGGCGGCCAGGGCGTCCAGGACGAGGTCGAGCACCCGTACCGCCGGGCCCTTGGCGAGCGGGTCGTTGCCGTTGCCGCACTTGGGGGACTGCACGCAGGAGGGGCATCCGGTCTCGCAGCCGCAGGCGTCGATCGCGTCCCGGGTCGCCCGCAGCCACTGCGCCGCCGCCGCGTACGCCCGCTCGGCGAACCCGGCGCCGCCAGGGTGTCCGTCGTAGACGAACACGGTCGGGGCCTCGGTGTCCGCGTGCCGGGCCGTGGAGAGCCCGCCGATGTCCCACCGGTCGCACGTCGCGATGAGCGGCAGCAACCCGATCGCCGCATGTTCAGCGGCGTGCAGCGCCCCGGGCACCTCGGCGGCCGGCACACCGGCGTCGTCGAGAGCCTCGGGCGAGACGGTGAACCACACCGCCACTGTCCGCAACTGCCGTGCGGGCAGGTCCAACGGCCGCGTGTCGATCACCTCGCCGCTCGGCAGCCGCCGCTGGTACGAGACCACCTGGCTGGTCACGTCCACCTCGCCGAGGAAGAGGCCCACCGGTCCGGCATCCACATGGGACCGTACGGAGAGGACGGACAGTGCCGTGACGTCCCTGGCGTGGGTCGACCACTCAGGCTCCTCCTGGTGCACCAGGGCCACCCCGTCGACCAGGTCCAGCTCGTCGACCACATAGGACACACCTTGATGGAGGTACACGGCGCCGGGGTGGACCAGGAAATGCGACGATCCGGCGTCCACGGTGCCGAGCAGCCGGCCGGTCGCCGCCTCCACGACCGACACCGCCACGCCGCCCGTACCGCGCAGGTCGACCTCGGGTCGGCGGCCCTGTGTCCAGTACCAGCCGGTCGGTCGGCGCCGCAGCACGCCCTCCGTGACGAGCTGCTGCACGGTGCCGGCCGCCGATGGGCCGAACAGCGCGAGGTCGGCCCCGGTCAGCGGCAGTTCGGCGGCGGCGCAGCACAGCTGCGGCCCCAGCACGTACGGGTTCGACGGATCCAGCACGGTGGCCTCGACGGGCCGGGAGAACAGCGCCTCGGGGTGGTGGACCAGGTACGTGTCGAGGGGGTCGTCGCGGGCCACGAGCACGCACAGGGCTTCCCGGCCGGACCGCCCCGCGCGCCCCGCCTGCTGCCAGAGGGAGGCCAGCGAGCCGGGGTAGCCGCACAGCACCACGGCGTCCAGCCCGGCCACGTCGACCCCGAGTTCGAGGGCGTTCGTCGAGGCGAGGCCCAGCAGCGGGCCCTCGAGCAGGCCCTGCTCGAGGGCACGCCGCTCCTCGCGCAGGTAGCCGGACCGGTAGGCCGCCACATACCGGCCGAGGCCCGGCTCGGCCTCGTCCAGCGCTCGCCTGGCCGTGGTCGCCACCACCTCGGCGCCGCGCCGCGAGCGGACGAACGCGAGCGTCCGCACCCCGTGCGCCACCGCGTCGGCGAGCAGGTCGGCGCTCTCGCGCAGCGCGGACCGCCGGACGGGTGACATGTCGCGCGCCCCCTCCGCCGGGCCCCGCCCGCCGGCCGGTGGTTCGGCCGGGAGCAGCGGAGGTTCCCAGAGGGCGAAGGTCAGCCCCGCCCGTGGGGAGAAGTCCTCGGTGACGGCCACCACGGGCAGCCCGGTCAGGCGGCTGGCGGACGTCGCGGGATCGGTCACCGTGGCCGAGGCGAGGATGAACGTGGGGCCCGACCGGTCCGGTTGCGCGGCCGGCGCGCCGTAGCGGGCGCACACCCGTCGCAGCCGGCGCAGGACATGCGCGACGTGCGACCCGAAGACGCCGCGGTAGGTGTGGCACTCGTCGACCACCACGTACGCGAGCCGGCGCAGGAAGGACGCCCACGCGGCGTGGCCCGGAAGGATCCCGTGGTGCAGCATGTCCGGGTTGGTGAGCACGAACCGGGCGTGCTGGCGTACCCACTCGCGCTCCTGGCGGGGCGTGTCCCCGTCGTAGCAGGCCACCCGTACCCCGGGGAGGTCCAGACCCGCCACGCTGCGCAACTGATCCGCGGCGAGCGCCTTGGTGGGGGCGAGGTAGAGCACCGTGGCGCGCGGATCCGTGAGCAGCCTGGCCAGGGCCGGAAGCTGGTAGGCCAGGGACTTGCCCGACGCCGTGCCGGTGGAGATGACCACGTGGCGGCCGGTGTGCGCGAGCGTGGCGGCCTCGACCTGGTGACGCCAGGGAGCGGTGATGCCGCGCGCGGCGAACGCCGACCGCAGGTCGGCGGGGACCCAGTCGGGCCACGGCACGGTCGTGCCGCTCCGGGCCGGGATCCGCTCGACGTGGGTGACCCGAGCGCCGTCGCGCCCGCGCCGCAGCCGCTCGAGCAGGTCGGCGGGTTCGGGCGGGGCGAGCGTCATGCCCAGCACTCTGGCAAACCGCCCGGCGGGTCGTCCAACCGGCTGAGTCGTCTGGAACCAGGGGAGATCTGGCGAAGGGACCTGTCGCGGCGGGCGATGCGCGATGGTTAGATCCCGGAAGGGGTTTTCGGGCCGTTCAAGGGCCCCGTGGGTGCCCGGTAGAGGAGGAACCGATGGAACTCTCGCTGTCGAGCCGGAGTGCGGGTGAGCACACGGTGCTGCACGTCGGCGGCGAGGTCGACGTCTACACGGCACCGCGGTTGCGTGAGCGGCTCACCGAGTTGATGGACAGCGGGGCCCGCAAGATGATCGTGGATCTGGGCACCGTCGAGTTCCTCGACTCGACCGGCCTGGGCGTGCTCGTCGGGGCGCACAAGCGACTGCGGGCCAGCGGAGGCAGTCTGGCACTCGTGTGCACCCGCGAGCCGTTGCTGAAGATCTTCCGGATCACCGCGTTGGACCAGGTGTTCCCGCTGTATTCGAGCGTCGAGGCGGCGACGGCCGGCGAGGCGCAGTAAGCCGCGATGCCCACCGTCCGGCTCCAGTTCTCCCCCGCGCCCGTGCACGTGCGTACCGCGCGCCTCGTGGGCGTCGCGGTCGCCCGCCGCGCCGGCGTTCCCGAGGAGGTCCTCGACGAGGTGCGCCTGGCGATCGGCGAGGCCTGCTCGCGGGCGGTCGCGCTGCACCAACGGTACGGGCTGGCCGACCAGATCGTGGTCGAGATGACCGACTCCCCCGATTACGTGGTGCGGGTGACCGACCGGGCGCCGGTGATCGAGGCGGTGCGTACGGTGCAGGACGCGACGGTCGCCGGGTTGTCCGGGGCCGGGGTGCCCGCGGACGGCCTGTCCGAGGAGGCGGTGGCGGCCGAGATGGCCCTCGCCCTGCTCACCGGGCTGGTGGAGGACCTGCAGGTGCGACCGGCGGCGCAGGGGCCGGGCACCGAGGTACGAATGACCTGGCCGCTGTGGCGCAACGTGCGCTGAGGCACGCGCGCACGACCGCCCCGCCCCGGGTCCGAAGGCGGTCACCCGGTGCCCGGCCGCATGGGGCGGGCGACATTTCGGGACCTATGTGTGAGCGCGGCCACGGCCTCGGGCTAAAGTACCGGCGTTGCTGCTAACTTGCTGGTCCCGCGCCCGCGGGACCAGGTCAACACGGCTCCGCGTGTGGAGACGCCCCCCGGCCAGCGGCCGGGGCGGCGGTGTGTTTTTCGGTACAGGAGGACATAGATGCCCGTTGAGGGTCTCGCCGCCGATGGCGCCGAGCTGTCCCTGGCCGATGCGAATTTGTCGCTCGTCGTCGTCGCCGCCGTGATCGCACTGGTGGCGCTGGGCTTCGCGGCCGCCCTGGTACGGGCGGTCCTCGCATCGGCCAAGGGCACCGAGAGAATGCAGGAGATCGCCGGCGCCGTCCAGGAGGGCGCAACGGCGTATCTCTTCCGCCAGTTCAAGACGCTCGGCGTCTTCGTGGTCATCGCTGTGGTGCTGCTGTTCCTGCTGCCCGTGGCGGGCGCAGAGGACAACGAGACGATGGTCAAGATCGGCCGGTCGGTGTTCTTCGTCGTCGGCGCGGTCTTCAGCGCCATCATCGGCGGCGCCGGCATGGCCCTGGCCACCCGAGCGAACCTGCGCATGGCCGCCGCCGCCCGAGAGGGTCAGGGCAGCCGGGAGCGGGCGATGCAGATCGCCTTCCGCACCGGTGGCGTCGTCGGGTTCCTGACCGTGGGGCTCGGCCTGTTCGGCGCGGCCGTGGTCGTGCTGCTCTACGGCGGTGACGCGCCGATCGTCCTGGAGGGCTTCGGCTTCGGCGCCGCGCTGCTCGCGATGTTCATGCGGGTCGGTGGCGGCATCTTCACCAAGGCGGCCGACGTGGGCGCGGACCTCGTGGGCAAGGTCGAGCAGGGCATCCCCGAGGACGATCCCCGCAACGCCGCCACCATCGCCGACAACGTGGGTGACAACGTCGGCGACTGCGCGGGCATGGCGGCCGACCTGTTCGAGTCGTACGCCGTGACGCTGGTGGCCGCCCTGATCCTGGGTCGCGCCGCGTTCGGCGCCGACGGCCTGGTGTTCCCGCTGGTCGTCTCCGCGATCGGCGCGCTCGTCGCGATCATCGGCGTGTTCATCACCCGGCTGCGCCCGTCCGACCGCAGCGGCCTCGTCGCGATCAACCGCGCCTTCTACGTGTCCGCGGTGATCTCCGCGGTGCTGGTGGCGGTCGCGGCGTTCGCGCTCCTGCCCGCCACGTTCGCCGAGTTCGGTCCTGCGTTCGCCGACATCGAGGGCAACCCGCGGGTGATCGCGATCGGGTCCGTGGTGATCGGTATCGCGCTCGCCGCGGTCATCCAGGCGCTGACCGGGTACTTCACCGAGACCGGCCGCCGCCCGGTGAAGGACATCGGCAAGACCTCGCTGACCGGCCCGGCCACCGTCATCCTCTCCGGTGTCTCGGTGGGCTTCGAGTCCGCCGTCTACTCGGCCCTCGTGATCGGCGCCGGCGTCTACGGCGCGTACCTGCTCGGCGGATCGGTCGCCCTGTTCGCGGTGGCGCTCGCGGGCACCGGCCTGCTCACCACCGTCGGCGTGATCGTCGCGATGGACACGTTCGGTCCGATCTCCGACAACGCGCAGGGCATCGCCGAGATGTCCGGCGACATCGACGAGTCCGGGGCGCACATCCTCGCCGAGCTCGACGCGGTGGGCAACACCACCAAGGCGATCACCAAGGGCATCGCGATCGCGACCGCCGTGCTCGCCGCGACCGCGCTGTTCGGCTCGTACACCAGCAGCATGCGCGACGCGCTGCGGGAGGCCGGCGTGGCCGACATCGCCGCGGAGGTGCGGTCCGCGCTGGACGTGTCGAACCCGAAGAACCTCGTCGGCCTGCTCGTCGGCGCGGCGGTGGTGTTCCTCTTCTCCGGGCTGGCGATCAACGCGGTGTCCCGGGCGGCCGGCGCGGTGGTGTTCGAGGTGCGCCGCCAGTTCCGGGAGCTGCCGGGCATCATGGACCGCACGCAGCGGCCGGAGTACGGCCGGGTCGTGGACATCTGCACCCGGGACGCGCAGCGCGAGCTGCTGACCCCGGGTCTGCTCGCCGTCATGGCGCCGATCGCGGTCGGCTTCGGCCTGGGCGCGGGCGCACTGGCCAGCTACCTGGCGGGCGCCATCGGCGCGGGCACGCTCATGGCCGTGTTCCTCGCCAACTCCGGTGGGGCGTGGGACAACGCGAAGAAGATGGTCGAGGACGGCGCGCACGGCGGCAAGGGCTCGCCCGCGCACGCTGCCACGGTCATCGGCGACACCGTCGGTGACCCGTTCAAGGACACCGCCGGTCCGGCCATCAACCCGCTGATCAAGGTGATGAACCTGGTCTCGCTGCTGATCGCTCCGGCTGTGGTCACCTTGAGCTACGGCTCCGGCGCCAACCCGGCGGTGACCTGGTCGATCGCGATCGCGGCGGCGCTGGTCGTGGTCGGGGCGGTCACCTTCAGCAAGCGCAAGCCGATCGCCGTGACCCCTGACGAGGTCGGTGGTTCGGGAAAAGCTGACGGAGCCGCTCAGCCCGAGAAGGCTCGCGGGTGAGCACCGACCCGTAGCGACCGACCCGTAGCGACGCGGTCGGGGCGGGGCCGCTGTTCGGCGGCCCCGCCCCGACCCTCTGTTTCTCCGGTATCCCTGCCCCGATCCGCGACCCGGATTCCCACGCAGGAGCCCTCAGTCCTCGCTGCGGTGCCGCCCTCAGTCCTCGCTGCGGTGCCGACCGCCACGCGATCCCGGCTCCGGCGTGTCCGAGACCGGCGGCATGATCACCGTGGGCGTCTCCGGCATGACCGTGGTGGGCGGATCGTAGGTCGGCGCGTACGGCGAAGGCCGGGGCGCCGCGGGCGGCATCTGGGCCGCGGGCGGCATCTGGGCCGTCGGATATCCGTCGGAGTACCCGGCCGGGCCCGGCTGGCCGCCCGGGCCGGGGTACGCGCCGCTCGGGTACCCGGCCGGGTTGGGGTACGCGCCGCCCGGGTACCCCGCGCCGGCGTACGCCGCCGGCTCGGCGTACCCCGCCACGCCCCCGTGCCCGGCCACGTAGGCGGGCTGACCGGTCCCGGCGTCGCGGCTGCGCCGCAGCAGCAGCATTGCGACGACCCCGCCGCCGCCGGCGACCAGCAGCAGGCCCAGCGTGTACAGCGGCCAGAGCGGGGCGCCGTCGTCGGAGCGGGGGACCGCGGCGGCGTCGTCGCGCGTGTCGCCGGCCGGGCTCGACTGTTCGGTCGGCTGCGCCGATGGCTGCTCGGTCGGCTCCGGCGACGGTTCCTCACTGGGCGTCGCCGGTGCGGCCGTCACGGTGGTGGTGGTGCGCGCGGAGTCCACCTGGCGCCAGCTGTCCCCGCGCCGCAGGTAGACCGCCATCGTCACGGTGGCCCGCCCGCTCGGGGCGCCCTCCAGGAACTGCAGCTGGTGGCTGACCGCCGTGCTGCGGCCGGGCGCGGGCGCCTCGATCCGCTCGGTCGCCCGCAGCCTGCCGTCCTGTTCGGTGATGTCGAGCCCGTCGATGCTGACCTCGTCGGCGTCGAGGCCGGACATCTGGATCACGAACGTGACCTGAATGGTGCCGAGCTCGTTCCGGCTGGTGTTGCGCACCGTGCCCACCAGGGGCGCTGCCTTTCCACCGGCCGTCATCCGCGTGGGCAGCCGGCTCAGCTCGACGGAGGCGTCGGCCGCGTAGGCCGGGGCGGCAGCGGTACCCGTCGCGGCCAGGGCAGCGACCCCGGCGATCGCCGCCCTCACCAGGTGTCTGATGGCGGACATGCGCATTTCCCTTCGATCTGGTGGAACGTACGACGGGGACGCCCGCGGTGCCAAGGTGCACCGTCGCGGTACGTGACAGACGGCACAGCCAACCGTCACTCACCGTGTCGGCGCGACGGCGCACACGGCTCCGGCGTCACAGGCCGGTGCGCACGGCTCCGGCGTCAACCAGGAGACCCCGGTGTCACCAGGAGACCACAGCGTGCGCGGCTGCCACGCGCGGCGACACCGGCGATGCCCGCCGTGTCCCGGCGTCAGCGTGCCGTCGACCGGCGCCGACGGACCGGCTGTCCGCCTAAGCTTCGGACATGTGTACGCCCCGCGCGCTTGTGGCGGCCCGGGTGCTGGGCCCGCACCTGGTCCGCCTGCTCGCCGGCGCGCAGGCGGCGACCGCCCGTGCGGGGACCGTGGACGCCGGAGTGCCCGAGTGCCGATGACCCGCCAGCTCTCGCTGTTCGGTGCGGAGGCCGCTGATCCGGCCCCCGCCGATCTCGCCGGGCTGCTCGCGGGGCCCGGGCAGGTGTCCCGGATGGGCGGTACGGCGCGGGTGTCGGTGGTGGTGCCGGACGCGTGGCGGGTGCACGTGCTGCTCGCCGAACTCGCCGCGCGCGACCTGCCGGCAACCTGGGTCGCCGTCGACGAGAACGGGTACGCGGTGCGCACCGCGTACACCGCCCTGCTGGCGCCGCTCGCGGCGGCCTGGCTGCGCGGGGCGGGCAAGCTGCCGCCGCCCGGGTTCGCGCTGGACGGGCGGCGGCTGCGGCTGTGGGCGGCGGCCGCCGGTTCCGCCGACGCGACCGGCGGTTACGTGCTGGGCCTGAGCCCGTCGGACGAGGCCTCGTGGGCGCCCGTCGGATCGGCCCTGGCGGCGTTGGGGCTGACCGCGGCCCTGGTCTCGGCGGGCGCGGGCGGTCCGGCGTACCGGATCGAGGGGTGGCGGCGGTTGGCGCGGCTGGCCGAACTGGTGGGCGATCCCCCGGCCCTCGCGCCGCCCGGCGCCTGGCCGGAGCCCTCGCCCCGGCGCTCGCCCGCGCGGTAGCGGCGGGGCGTCGACCATCGATCTCGGCCATAACCGGCCCGGCGCCGTTGACTGACGGTGTACCGTGTCGGCGTCCTCGGTCACGGTCCCAGGCGTCGATCGCGTGACCCAGCCCGCATGGCGGGCACCGCGTTACCGTGGACATCCGCGCCCGGGTATTAAGGACATCCGGCGCCAAACAGCTAACGACAGCGGAGTGGGTTGTGCCCAGCACGGCGAAGAGCACCAAACTGGTCATCGTCGAGTCACCGGCGAAGGCCAAGACGATCTCGGGCTACCTCGGCCCGGGGTTCGTCGTGGAGGCCAGCTTGGGGCACGTGCGTGACCTGCCGCGCAGCGCCGCCGACATCCCCGCGAAGTTCAAGGGGGAGCCCTGGGCGCGGCTCGGCGTGGACGTCGACAACAACTTCGCGGCGCTCTACGTGGTCAGCCCTGACCGCAAGCAGCAGATCGCCAAGCTGTCGAAGCTGACCAAGGAGGTCGACGAGGTCTACCTCGCCACCGACGAGGACCGCGAGGGCGAGGCGATCGCCTGGCATCTGGTCGAGACGCTGCGGCCGAAGGTACCGGTGCGGCGCATGGTCTTCCACGAGATCACGAAGCCGGCGATCGAGGCGGCCGTGGCGAACCCTCGCGAGATCGACCGCGACCTGGTCGACGCCCAGGAGGCGCGCCGGATCCTGGACCGGCTCTACGGGTACGAGGTGAGCCCGGTCCTGTGGAAGAAGGTGATGCCGAAGCTGAGCGCGGGCCGCGTGCAGTCGGTCGCCACCCGGATCGTGGTGGAGCGGGAGCGGCAGCGGATGGCGTTCCGGTCGGCGGAGTACTGGGACGTGGTCGCGCAGCTCGTCCCGACCGACGCCGCCGCCGCGGACGGTCCGCGCGGCTTCTCGGCGACGCTTATCGCGCTCGACGGCGACCGGATCGCCACGGGCAAGGACTTCGAGCCGACGACCGGCCGGGTGCGCCCGACGGCGAACCTGGTCCATCTCGACGAGGCCGCCGCGCGCGGGCTCGCCGCCCGCCTGGCAGACCGGCCGTTCACCGTCACCCGGGTCGAGGAGAAGCCGTACCGGCGCAAGCCGTACCCGCCGTTCATCACCAGCACGCTGCAGCAGGAGGCGGCGCGCAAGCTGCGGTTCTCCTCCGCCCAGACGATGCGCGTCGCGCAGCGGCTGTACGAGAGCGGCTACATCACCTACATGCGCACCGACTCGGTGAACCTCTCCGAGACGGCGCTCGCCGCCGCCCGCCAGCAGATCGTCGAGCTGTACGGCGAGCGGTGCGTGCCGCCGGAGCCCCGCCGCTACACGCGCAAGGTCAAGAACGCCCAGGAGGCGCACGAGGCGATCCGGCCGGCGGGTGACCACTTCCGCACGCCCGGTGACGTGGCCGGCGAGCTGTCCCCGGAGGAGTTCAAGCTCTACGAGTTGATCTGGCGGCGCACGATCGCGTCGCAGATGACCGACGCGGTCGGGTCGAGCGTGAGCGTGCGCATCCGGGCGGTGTCGAGCACCGGGGAGGAGTGCGACTTCGCCGCCACCGGCAAGACCATCACCGACCCGGGCTTCCTGCGCGCGTACGTGGAGAGCTCCGACGACGAGGACGCCGAGGCGGAGGACGCCGAGCGCCGGCTGCCCCCGCTCACCCGGGATCAGCAGCTCGCCGCCGAGTCGATCACCGCGAACGGCCACACCACCCAGCCGCCCGCCCGCTACACCGAGGCGTCGCTGGTCAAGGCGCTGGAGGAGCTGGGGATCGGGCGGCCGAGCACGTACGCGTCGATCATGCAGACGATCCAGGAGCGCGGGTACGTGTTCAAGCGGGGGCAGGCCCTCGTCCCGTCCTTCCTGGCCTTCGCCGTCGTCGGGCTGCTCGAGCAGCACTTCCCGCGGCTGGTCGACTACGACTTCACCGCGGCGATGGAGAACGAGCTCGACGACATCGCCGCCGGGCAGCACGCCGCCGTGGACTTCCTGCGCTCGTTCTACTTCGGCGACGACGGCGGCGAGCAGGGGTCCGTCGCGCGGTCGGGCGGGCTGAAGCGCATGGTCACCGAGCAGCTCGCCGACATCGACGCCCGGGAGATCAACTCGATCCCGCTCTTCCGGGACTCGGCCGGGCGCGACGTCGTGGTGCGGGTCGGCCGGTACGGTCCGTACCTGCAGCGGACCGTGCCGGGCGCGCCGAGCGACGAGGCCGACGACCGGGTGACCATCCCCGAGGGTCTGGCGCCCGACGAGCTGACCCCGGAGAAGGTCGAGGAGCTGTTCCTCAGTGGCGGCGGCGAGCGCAAGCTGGGCGAGCACCCGGAGACCGGGGAACCGGTGGTGCTGAAGTCCGGCCGGTACGGCCCGTACGTGTCCAGCGGCGACAAGAACGTCTCGCTGCTGCGCTCGCAGTCGCCGGAGTCGCTGACCCTCGACGACGCGCTGCGGCTGCTCTCCCTGCCACGCGTGGTCGGCATCGCACCGGACGGCGAGGAGGTGCTGGCCGCGTCCGGGCGCTACGGCCCGTACGTGAAGAAGGGTGACGAGTTCCGGTCGCTGGAGTCCGAGGAGCAGATCTTCACGGTGACGCTGGACGAGGCGCTGGCGCTGCTCGCCGCGCCGAAGACCCGGGTCCGGCGGGTCGCCGCGCCGCCGCTGCGGGAGCTCGGCCCGGACCCGCTGACCGGCCGGCCGCTGGTGATCAAGGAGGGCAGGTTCGGCCCGTACGTTACCGACGGGGAGACGAACGCGTCGCTGCGCCGCGGCATGACCGTGGAGACGCTCAGCGTCGAGCAGGCGAGCGAGATGCTGGCCGAGAAGCGTGCCAAGGGGCCGGCGACACCGCGCAAGCGGGCGACGAAGGCCGCGGCGGCGAAGAAGACCACGAGCGCCGCCAAGAAGACCACCGCGGCGACGAAGACCACGGCCGCCAGGAAGGCTGCGGCGACGAAGGCGGCGGCCGGCGAGCGCTCCGAGGCCGAGTGACCCCGGTCAGGACGCCGGCCGTGGCGACAGGCCGACGCATGCGGTGACGACCGTGCCGGTCGGGTCGCTGGCGATGTCCACGCTGTCGGCGAGCTGGTGGACGAAGAAGATGCCACGGCCGCGTTCGAACGCGACCGGCGGAGTGGTGACCGGCGGGTCGGCGGAGGGCATGCCCGGCCCCTCGTCGCTGATCTGGCAGTAGACCGCGCCACCGGCGGACCACAGCCGCAGGCGGCCGCGACCCCCGCCGTGGACGACCGCGTTGGCGGCCAGCTCGTGGGCGATCACGACCATTGCGTCCAGCCGCTCGCCGGACAGGCCGAGGCCCGCTCCGTGCCGCGCCACCGCGCACCGCATGCCGGCCAGGCTCGCCCGGCCGGCGAACGGCAGGTCGAGGGCGGGTACCGGGTCAGTGTGCGACCCGGGGTCGGCAACGCGCGGGGCGTCACGGGTGGCCATGGAACGACCCGTACCCGAAGTCGCGGCTCTCATCCCACCTGTGGTCCATCTTGTGCCGGAATCTACGCCTACGGGGCTGGGGTGACGGATGACGGCCAGAGGTGGTTCGCCTCGGACAACGGGCCTATGACCAAGCAAGGACTACTTCCGGCATTTTCGGGCGATTCGACTTGGCTCGGCACTCGTTGTCCCAGGTAGGGGTTTTTCACATCAGGGGGTGCGTGTGGCGACACTCGCGGTCCGGCCACTGCGGCGGGTGCCGGTACAGATGCGCAGCGTGGCGCGGGTTCAGCGCATGCTCGACGCCTGCGCCGACCTGATCGACGAGATCGGGTACGAGGCGCTGACGACGACGCTGCTCGCCGAGCGGGCGGGCGTGGCAATCGGGTCGGTGTACCAGTTCTTCCCGGACAAGCGCGCGGTGGTCCAGGCACTGACGCTGCGCAACCTGGAGGCCTACCTCGATCGGCTTTCCCGGCGCATCACCGAGGTGCGGTACGCCGTCTGGTGGGAGGCGGTCGATGCCGCCATCGACGAGTACATCGAGATGCACCGGACAGTGCCCGGGTTCCGGGCGCTGCACTTCGGCGACGTGGTCGACCGTTACCTGCTCGACGAGGAGCGCGACAACAACGCGGTCATCTCCGACCAGCTCGCGCGGCTGCTCGCGGGCCAGTTCCGCGAATTCGATCCCGACCGGCTCGGCTTCCCGCTCATGATCGCCATCGAGACGGCGGACGCGCTCATCAAGCTGGCCTTCCGCCGCGATCCCGAGGGCGACGACCTCGTGCTGGCCGAGGCGCGTGCGCTCATCCGTGAGTACCTGCACCGCCACGTCGCGTAGTCCACACGGCGCGAGCGCGGGTCGGCACGGCCCCGTGACGGCGCCGTCGCCTCTGCTTGGGGGAATGTCGGGGTGGGCCTGACCCCATCCCCGTCTAAAGTGTGAGACGAGCATCCGCCGGCCACGAGGTACGGGCGGCCAGGTGTGGAGCCCGGACGGGCCGATATGCGGAGGTACGGCGATCGGTACGAGGTCCAGTGGGGAGGCTGGCGCGAGTCGGCGCCAGGGTGGAGCGCACCCGATGCCCGGTCCGGCCGCCGTTGACTTGTCGGGTTTCGCCGAGCTTCGCGCCATTCTCCGCATCCGGCCGTTCCGGCGGCTGTGGCTCGTGCTCGGCCTCACCTCGCTCGCGGACTGGCTCGGCCTGCTGGCCACGTCCATCTTCGCCGCCGAGCAGGTCAGCGGGCCCGCCGCCAAGGGTTTCGCGTTCGGGGCGGTCATCGCGGTGCGGCTGCTGCCCGCGATGATCCTCGGTCCGGTGGCCGGGGTCATCGCCGACCGCTGGGACCGGCGTTTCACGATGGTCGTCTGCGACGTGGCCCGGTTCATGCTCTTCGCGTCGATCCCCACGGTCGCCCTGGTCACCAGGAACGCGGCGATCATCATCGGCTGGGCCGCGGTCGCCACCTTCCTCATCGAGGCGGTCGGCATGGTGTGGGCGCCGGCCAAGGAGGCCTCGGTACCCAACCTGCTGCCCCGGCCACGGCTGGAGAAGGCCAACCAGATCTCGCTGGCCACGACGTACGGCATCACGCCCGTGCTCGCCGCGCTCCTGCTCGCGGCCGCGACCACCGTGCTGGCCTCGGTGTTCGACCCCGGTCCCCGTAGCTGGGCGACGCCGACGAACATCGCGCTCTACTTCAACGCGCTCACCCGCCTGGCCACCGCGCTCGTGGTGCTGTTCGGCATCAAGGAGATCAGCGGCCGGGTCGGTCGGCGGGTCGCCGAGGAGCAGGCGAGCGTGCTGCGGGAGTTCGTGCACGGCTGGTCCTACGTGGGCAAGACCCCGCTCGTCCGCGGCCTGGTCTTCGGCATGCTGGGGGCGTTCGGCGCCGCCGGCGTCGTCATCGGCACGGCGCAGTTCTACGCCCAGTCGCTGGGCGGCGGTCCGTCGACCTTCTACATCCTGTTCGCGGTCATCTTCACCGGTCTCGGCGCGGGGATCGTCGGCGGGCCACGGCTCATCGGGGCGCTGTCACGGCGCCGCTGGTTCGGCTTCTCGATCGTGTTCGCGGCGCTCGCGGTGGCCATGCTCGGCGTGTCGTGGCATCTGACGCTGGCCTGCCTGGGCGCGCTCGGCGTCGGCATCGGCGCCGGCATGGCGTTCCTGTCCGGCACCACGCTGCTCATGTCCGAGGTCGGCGACGACGTGCGCGGGCGCGTCTTCGCCTTCATCCAGACCGCGACACGGTTCGTCCTCATCCTGTCGATGTCGCTGTCCGGTCTGCTCGTCGGCCTCGGCGGGACCCGACAGATCGAGATCGCCGGCCTGGCCATCCCGGTCTCCTCGACCCGTTTGCTGCTCATCGCGGCCGGCGTGCTCGGCGTGCTGACCGGCATGACCGCGCTGCGACAGATGGACGACAAGCCGGGCGTGCCGTTCCTCGCCGATCTGCTCAGCTCGCTGCGCGGGCGGCCGCTGGGGATGCCGGAGCCCGAGCCCGAGGGGGGCGTGTTCGTGGTCTTCGAGGGTGGCGAGGGCGCCGGCAAGTCCACCCAGGTGCGGCTGCTGGCCGAGGCACTGAGGGCCGAGGGCCGGGACGTGGTGGTCACCCGGGAACCGGGGGCGACCGACATCGGTGCCCGGATCCGCCGGCTGGTGCTGGAGCACCACGGCGGCGGTGCGAAGGAGGCGCTGTCCCCCCGCGCGGAGGCGCTGCTGTACGCCGCCGACCGGGCGCACCACGTCGCCTCGGTGGTTCGCCCCGCGCTCGCGCGGGGCGCCGTCGTCATCAGCGACCGGTATGTCGACTCGTCGCTGGCGTACCAGGGCGCGGGCCGCACGCTTCCGGTCGACGAGGTGTCCTGGCTGTCGGCCTGGGCGACCGGCGGCCTCAAGCCGGACCTCGTGGTGCTGCTCGACGTCGACCCCACGGTCGGGCTGGGCCGGGTCGGCGCGCGGGGTGTGAGACCGGACCGGCTGGAGAGCGAGGAGCTGACGTTCCACGAACGCGTGCGGTACGCGTTCCTCGATCTCGCCGCGGCCGAACCCACCCGCTACCTGGTGCTCGACGCGTCCCGGCCGCCGGAGGAGCTCGCCGGCGTGATCCGGGCGCGGGTTGAGCAGCTGCTGCCGCCGGCGCCCACGTCGCAACCGTCCTTATCCGTCGAGACGCTGTCGTCCATGGTGGAGCAGGAGCTGGAGCGCCGGCCGTGACCGACGTGTTCGCGTCGCTGATCGGGCAGGGGGCCGCGGTCGCCACGCTGCGCCGGGCGGCGGCCGCCGCCGCGGAGATGGTCCGCGGCAACGATCCGCCACCCGGCGCCATGACCCACGCCTGGCTGTTCACCGGCCCGCCCGGGTCGGGCCGGTCGGTGGCCGCCCGCGCCTTCGCCGCCGCGCTGCAGTGCGAATCCGGCACCGGCTGCGGCGCGTGCCCGGGGTGCCGCACCACGCTGGCCGGCACCCACGCGGACGTGCGGTTCGTCGTACCCGAGGGGTTGTCCATCGGGGTCGACGAGATGCGCTCCCTCGTGCTGCGGGCGGCGTCCGCGCCCTCCGCCGGGCGCTGGCAGGTGCTGCTCGTCGAGGACGCCGACCGGCTCACCGAGGCCGCAGGCAACGCCCTGCTCAAGGCGGTCGAGGAGCCGCCGGCCCGCACGGTGTTCCTGCTGTGCACGCCGTCGACCCATCCCGACGACATCTCCGTGACGATCCGCTCCCGATGCCGGGTGGTGCCGTTGCGCCAGCCGCCCACGTCGGCCGTGGCGTCCGTGCTCGTGGAGCGGGACGGGGTCGATCCGCGGGTGGCGGCCTGGGCCGCCGCCGCGGCCCAGGGGCACGTCGGGCGGGCGCGTCGGCTCGCCGTCGATCCGGCCGCCCGGTCCCGCCGCGAGGCGGTGCTCGCCGTACCGCGTCAACTCACCGGGCTCGGAGCCTGCTTCGACGCGGCGTCCGCGCTGATCGCCGCGGCCGAGGCCGAGGCGGCGGCCGCGGTATCCGAAGTGGACGCCTCCGAGCGGGCGGCGCTGGAGACCGCGCTGGGGGCGGGCGGCACCGGACGCGGCGCGGCCGGGGCCGCGCGGGGCGCGGCGGGCGCGCTGAAGGAGCTCGAACGCCGCCAGAAGTCCCGGGCGACCCGGGCGCAGCGCGACGCTCTGGACCGCGCCCTGGTCGACCTCGCGGGCTTCTACCGGGACGTGCTCGTGCGCCGGATCGGGGCTCCGGTCGCGGCGGTGCACGCCGACACGGAGTCCATGGTGGAGGCTGCGGCGGCGCGGTGGAGCGCCGAGAGCGCGCTGCGCCGGCTGGAGGCGGTGCTCGCCTGCCGGGCCGCGATCGAGCAGAACGTCAAGCCGCGCATCGCCGTCGAGGCGATGATGCTGGCCCTCTGGCGCGGCTGAGCCCCGCTCGCCTCCGCTCGCTCGGTTGTCCACAGGGGCTCCCGTGCCGTCATGCGCCCGGGTACGGTGACCGGCGGTACGGGATCGAGCACTGGGGAGTCAGCGTCATGGCGCGCGAGATCGACGAGGCCTGGGTCGAGGAGGCGATCGAGCGGTACCGCCGGATCGAGGAGCTGCAGGCCGAGTTCGAGAAGGCGCTCGGCGACGTCGAGGTGACCGTGCACTCACCCGACGGCCTGGTCGAGGTCGTCGTCTGCGCCGACGGCGCGATCCGGGACGTGACGGTGGTCGGCTCGCTGCAGGGGCGCACCAACGCCGACGTCTCCCGTGCCCTCAAGGCCGCCGTCACGGCCGCGCACGACGCCGCGCGCTGGGCGCGGCGCAAGCTGCGGGCCGACGTGTTCGGCGACTACCGCCCGCTGGAGGAGGCGCGATGAGCCTGCACCGCCTGCGCACCCTCGCGACCGACACCGGCGACGCCCTCACCGACGCGGCGGCGACGCTGGGCCGGCTCGCCCCGGACGCGACCGCCTTCCCGGCCGGGGCGCCCGGCCGCCTCGGCGAGCTGGCCCACGCGCTGCACACCCAGCTCGGCTCGGCGCTCGCTGCCCGCGCCCGGGAGGCCGCCGCGCACGGCGCCCGCTTCGCCGACGCCGCCGCGGTGCTGCGCCTGGCCGCCGCCGGCTACGCCGACACCGACGCCGAGGTACGCCGCCGACACCAGGACGGGGACACCTGATGGACGCACTGGACCGCCTCGCGCCGCCCGCCGCGGATCTGCTCGCCCGGGTGGACGACACCCTCGTGCGCTGTGGCGCCCCGCCCGGGCACCCGGTCTGGCCGCTGCTGCGCCGACTGCGCGCGCTGCCGGGCGAGGCGGTCGCCGCACTCGCCGTGGCCTCGCCCGCGCCGCTGGACGCCACCGGCGCGGTCCTGCGGCGTTTCGACGAGGCCTACAGCCACGCGTACGCGGCGCTGCCCGCCGAGGTCGAGGGCTGGCGGGGCGTGGGGGCCGAGAGCTTCGCGGCGCAGTGGGCGGCGCTGCGCGCCCATCTCGGCGAGGACCTGGCCGACCGGCTGCGCGACACCATGTCCTTCGTGGAGGCGGTCGAGCGCTGGGTACGGGACACCCGCGCGGCGCTCGCGCGTACCCTCGCGGTGGTGCTGACCAGCGCCGAGGCGGTGGCGGTACGGGCCGCGGCGGTACCGACCGCGCCGGACGCGTCGGCTGCATCGGCCGTGCCGAGCGACGAGGGGCCGGCGACGGGACCGGTGGCTCCCGACGTGGTCCGCGCCGCCGCCGGCATCGCCGCCCACGTGCTGCGGACCCTCGTCGAGGCGTACGACCGCGGCGCGGCGCTGCTCGACGAGTGGGCGCCACGGCTGGACGAGGTGAGGTACCGGGTGCCGGCCCAGGTCTCCGCCGCGGGCTTCGAGGCGACCACCGAGGTCACCTTCTGACCCGAACCGGCGTCCCGTGCCGGCCGGCGGGGCGCCGGCCGGGAACCGGCCCGGAAATAGCCAACGGCGCCGCACCGGAAACGCGTATCGATCACGCGCTTCGGCGAGCGACGCCGTGGCTTCCTGCACCCCCCGCAGGCTTTTTGGGCGACTCCTTCGGAATCATCCCGACATTCCACTCAACGGCCAGGCGGCCGAGGCGTCGCGGCCGGCCCTCGCGATTCACCCGTCCAGGCGACCGGACCGCCGGTACGGCCGACGTGCTGCGCCGTTCGCCGGATGCGACCCGAGCCTTCGGTGATCCCGACCCGGCGCAGTAGGGTGCTGGCATGGGCATGCTGTGCGCGGTCAGCTTCAACCGGTACGGCCGCCTGTACTACCTGGACCCCGGTGATCTGCGACCGGCGGTCGGGGACCGGGTCCTCGTGCCCACCGACGACGGCCCGGTGGTCGGCGAGTGCGTGTGGGCCGCGCAGTGGGTCGACGAGGACACCTCCGGGTTTCCGCGGCTGCTCGGCCTGGCCAGCGAGGAGGACCTGGCACGCGACGAGCTGATCCGCACGCGCAAGGCGGAGGCGAAGGTCGCCGCGAAGCGGCTGATCCGCGAGCACGACCTGCCGATGAAGGTGGTGGCGGTGGACCACGTGCCGGGCGACTCGCCCCGCACCACCATCTACTTCACCGCCCCGAACCGCGTCGACTTCCGGTCCCTGGTCCGCGACCTCGGCGCCACCCTGCGCTGTCGGGTGGAGCTGCGGCAGCTCTCCGCCCGGGACTCCGCCAAGGTGCAGGGCGGTATCGGCTCCTGCGGTCGCGACCTGTGCTGTGCCACCTTCCTGACCGACTTCGAGCCGGTCACCATCCGCATGGCCAAGGACCAGGATCTGCCGCTCAACCCGCTGCGCATCGCCGGGGCGTGCGGCCGGCTCATGTGCTGTCTGCGCTACGAGCACCCGCTGTACCAGAAGTTCCAGGCGACCGCGCCGAGTGTCGGCGCGCGGGTGACCACGCCGCAGGGCACCGGGCGGGTGGTCGGGCACAGCGTGCCGCGCGACGCCGTGGTGGTCCGCCTCGACGCGGACGGCTCGCGCACCCTGTGCAGTCGGGCGAGCGTGTGCGGGTCCCGGCGCGCCTACGAGGAGCGGCACGGCGACTGAGCGCCGAGCACGAGCGGCCCGTCCACGATCCTCGGGCGCAGCGGCCGCTCCGGCTCGATCCACGGCGCCGACGGCGCCGCGTCCGGGTTGACGCGCCAGCGCTTCGACACCCTGTCGAGCCCGATCGCGTACACGGTCAACGTGCCGTCCGGCCCGATGCGCATCCGCAGGAAGCCTTTGTACCCCTCGATGCCCTGCCCGGCGAACAGCTCGTTGAGGTTCACCCCGGCGTGGGCCGCCACGAGCAGGTAGGCGGCGACGATCTGCGCCGCGACCAGGCCGGCGACCGGACCGTAGAGCACCGCCGCGGTCAGCACCGGCAGCGGCCACTCCCAGTCGTGGAAGGGCAGCGCGCGCCACAGCGCCGTGCCGGCGACGGCGAGCGCGAGGTGCGCGACGGCGTGGCCCACGCCCAGGGCGTAGTTCGTCACTGTGCGCCGACCGGTCGTCAGCCCCGCAGCGAAGAACAGGGTGAGCCCGAAGGTCACCGCGACCATGAGGAACACCGGCAGCGTGAGCACCCGCTGCGCGTTGTCCAGGGCGAGCAGGAGGAGCGTGTGCAGCACGCCGAGCAGCCCCACGAAACCGGGGTTGCGCGCCGGCAGCCGGGCGAACACGCCGCCGGCCAGCGCCCGGGACCGCCGTGCGGACGGGTACGTCTTCGCCAGCGCGTACTCGCGGCTCGGGCTCGCCTTGCGTACGGCGGAGCGCTCGGGCGGGACGGTGATCCGGCGCGGCAGGCGGTGCGTGGCGTACAGGTAGGCGCCGCCGCCGCCGAACGTGACGAGCTGGCGGTCCCCGTCCACCTCGGCGTAGCGCGCGTAGTGGTGCAGGTCGCCGGTGAGCATCAGCGCGATCCGTGCCCCGGTCGGGGCGACGACCCGGCGCATGAAGTAGTCGACCGTGTCGTACGCCCGGGGGTTGGTCTGCGCGTAGACCCACGCGGGCTGCGGGGTGCAGACGATGACCCGGTCGCCGGGCTGGAACTCGGCGGCCACCTGGCGGAAGTACTCCAGTTGCGGGTCGTCCAGGTAGGCCCCGGCCTGCGCGTCGATCGCGAGCAGCCACCAGCGGTGCGGCAGCTTGAGCGCGAAGTAGCTGCGCGTCTGGCAGGTGAGCCACCCGCCGATCCGGCCGCCGCCGCGCCGGGCGAACAGCCGCAGGAACGCGGTGAGGCCGTCGTACCAGTCGTGGTTGCCGGGCAGCGCGAAGAGCGTGGGGACCCGACCGTCCTCGGGCGGCTGCGGCAGGGCCGCCCGGTACGGGCCCTCGCAGCGGTCCTCGTACGCCTGTCCGCTCGCGGTCGGGTAGACCTGGTCGCCGCCCATCACCAGCACGTCGCCGCGGGGCAGCCGCTCGCCGCCGACCTCCAGCTCCGGCTGGGCGAGCAGGTACGCGACCGAGTAGGTGGCGTCGAAGCCGTCGCCGAGATCCGCGACGTAGTCCAGCCACAGCTCGTCGCCCTGGCTGTGGTCGTACGTCCGGGCCGGGAAGGCGTTCTGGAGCTCACGTTTGTCCAGGTACGCCCCGAACTGCTGGGCCAGGGCGACGCGGGCCCCGGTCGCGGCGAGCAGTACCGGGCCGAGCCACGAGACCGGCTTGCGGGGCGTGAAGCCAAGCTCCTGCGGGTCGAGGCTCGTCGGCCGCGGTGGTACGGGCTGGTCGGTCGCCACGGATCGGCAGCCTAGCCCGGATCGCCTCGGCCGGCTGACCCGTGATCCCGGTCACCGTCTGCTCGAAACCGCGCGTTCCGGAACGGATCTGGCGGCAACCGGGTGGCGGCGGGCGCCCCGCCATCACGTACACTTGACCGTCGTTGCCGCCTTAGCTCAGTCGGTAGAGCGGTTCACTCGTAATGAACAGGTCGTCGGTTCGATTCCGACAGGCGGCTCGGAGACGAGAGCGCAGGTCAGGGCCGGTTCCCGGTGGATGGGGAGCCGGCCCTTTCCACTCATCCCGCAAGATCACGAGCCGCCGGCCGCCTCGTCGGTCGGCTCCACCACGCCATCCCGTGCCGAGGAGCCGGTGCCGACCCTCCCGCGATCGCGGACGTGTCGGGCATGATCTCCGCCATCGACCGCGCTGGCGAACGGGGTACGGACGTGGAACTCCGCAAGAGTAGGCGTTTGCTGCTGGCTGGCGCCTTTTCCATCGTCTTGGGTGCATTCATCCTGCTGTGCGGGCGAGCGGACGGGGCGGTCCGGATGACCCTCAAGCTGCTCGTCGGTGGCTCTATGGTGGTGACGGGCGGTGCGTTCGTCGTCAGTGAGCTCAAGCCGTTCAGGTTCCACATCGGAACCGACGGCCTGACCCTGCGATTGAACGGGATTAACCGGCTGGTCCGGTGGGACGAGATCGACGCGGTGATCCTCGACCTGACGAAACCGAGCCTGGTCGGCGACAACAAGCACCCCTACCACCATGTGTTGCTGGTTCCGGCCGACGGAGTGGATCTCGGAATCCCGTTGACCCATCGCAGCCCCGTGGACGACCGGCCCTGCCTGGTCCTCCTCGACCTCCGCGACGTCAGAGACTCGCCGGAGCAGGTGGCGCAGGCCCTGGCCCAATTCGGCGGAGGTCGTTTCACGGACGCCCGCCGGCGACGCGCAGACAGGTTCGGCTCTCCTGACTTCACTGTGGTCCTGCGCGGGTACGATCCGGCTCGCGTCGACGAGCTGATCCGGCGAGGCCGCGATGCGTTGACCTCGAGTTCGACGCTCGAGCGCCACGGGGTCAAGGCAGAGATCGAGGGTGCGCGAGGGAAGCTCCCGATCGTGGCGCGGGGATACGACCGTGATCAGGTCGACTCGTTCCTGAGCGCGCTGTCGACGGAGTTGGCCATCTGGGACTCCGGTGAGCAGCAAGAGCACCGGTGAGCACCAGCCAACGCGCACGCCGGTGACACCCACGGTGGCGAAGATGCTGCTAGCGTGGCACCCCGTGACGTCGCTACCTGGGGAGCCCGCGCCGCAGTATCCGCCACCGTCCGCTGGTCCCTACCCCCCGCCGCAGTATCCGCCGCCGTCCGCTGGTGCGTACCCCTCGGCTCCGCAGTACCCGCCGCCGCACCAGCCGCAGCCGCCGTACCAGCCTGGGCCCGCGCAGCCTCCCCAGCCGCCGTACGGCCCGCCGCCGCCGAACGCGCCACACGCGCCGTACGGTCAGTCGCCGTACGGGCCGCCGTCGCCGTACGGCCCGCCTGTTCAGGGTTCCCGGCCGCCGGGCGTCAACGGTTTCGCGATCGCGTCGCTTGTCTTCGGGGTCATCGGCGGGATCCCGCTCAGCGTCATCTTCGGAATCGTGGCGCTGATCCAGATCCGCGACCGGGGACAGCGCGGCAAAGGACTCGCCGTCGCCGGCCTGGCGCTCTCCGGGGTCTGGGTGCTGGTCATCGGCATCGCGATCGCGGTCGCGGTCACCAGCGGCGCGGACCGGGACGAGTCCGGCCAGATCACCACCGGTGGCTCGGTCTCCGTGTACTCGCTGAAGCCGGGTGACTGCGTCAACGGCATCAACGAGGACGCCGAGGAGTTCCTCAGTCTGCCCGCGGTGCCGTGCGCGGAGCCGCACGAGGCCGAGGTCTTCGCTGTCTTCGACCTCGACGGCGACACGTGGCCCGGCGAGGAGACCGTGCTCGCTCAGGCCGAACAGGGCTGCCAGGACCGCCTCGGCTCGTACTCGCCCGCGGCCGTGGAGGACGAGTCGATCGAGATCATTTACCTGTACCCGACGCAGACCTCCTGGCGGCGGGGCGACCACGCCGTGACGTGCCTGGCGGCGTCCGTCGACGGGAAGCGAACGGGGTCGTTGCGGGACTGAGCTGTGTCGACCCGGGCGCACGGGACTGCGCCGGACCCGGGAAACGGCTACAACATGGGCGTTCCCTCGTCGGGGCCTACCACCTCTCCACCTTCCGGGAGATCCTGATGTCCAGCTACCTGCTGTCCGGGTCCTTCTGGGCGCAGACCGCCGAGCGCGCCGTCAAGACCTTCGCGCAGGCCGCGATCGCGCTGTTGACCGGCGATGGTCTCGGCTTGCTGACCGTCGACTGGAAGCACGTCGCGTCGGTCGCCGGTTTGGCGGCCGTCGTCTCCGTGCTGACTTCGGTCGCCTCCGGCCCGTTCAGCCAGAACGGCACCCCGAACCTGATCCGCCCGCGCAAGGCGGTCGCCCAGCCCGTCGACCCCGCACCGTCCTCCCAGTGAGCCGATCGGGACGGGTCGGGGCCGCCGGGGCGGCCCCGACCCGTCCCGATCCCGGGCAGTCGGCTACTTGACGACGAGTCGACCGGTCCGCTCGTACTCGGCCAGGTCCTCCAGGCTCTCCAGTGCCGACCGCGCCAGCGGCTCGGGCAGCGCCTGCGGGGCGAAGAAACCCGCGTCGGTCGCCTCCTGCGGGTCGGGCGCGAGCTGGCCCGTCCACCCGTTCAGGGCGAAGGCGACGACGAAGAGCTGGTACGTGTCGCCGAACGGGTTGGTGCGCGTGTAGCGGGGGTCGGAGTAGATCGCGAACGGGGTGCCTCCTTCCGCCCGCAGACCGGTCTCCTCCCACACCTCGCGGATCGCGCAGTCGGTGATCGACTCGCCGAGCTCCATCGCGCCGCCCGGCAGCGCCCACAGCCCGTTGTCCGCGCGGCGGATCAGCAGCACCCGCCCGTCGGCGTCGCGCAGCACGCCGCGGCCGCCGACGAACAACAGCGGCATGTCCCCGGCGAGGGCCCGCAGTCGGCCGAGGTACGAGTCCGCCCACGGCACACCGCTCACCCGCCCGCTCGCGCCCACGCGCCCACTCTAGGGACGTTCGGACACTTCCCCGGGTGTGGCGCGCGCCACTAGAGTGACGATCATGCGCAGCACCATGATGGACTTCCCGTTGCAGGTCGCGCGGATCCTCGAGCACGGTTCGACCGTGCACGGGCGGGCGGAGGTCGTGACGTGGACAGGCGACCAGCCGCGCCGGATGTCGTACGCCGAGGTGGGGGCACAGGCGGCCCGCCTCGCGCACGCCCTGCGCGACGACCTGGGGGTGACCGGCGACGACCGGGTCGCCACGTTCATGTGGAACAACGCCGAGCACCTGGTGGCGTACTTCGCGGTGCCGAGCATGGGCGCGGTGCTGCACACGCTCAACATCCGCCTGTTCCCCGACCAGGTGGCGTACGTGGCGAACCATGCCGAGGACAAGGTCGTGCTGGTCGACTCGACACTCCTGCCGCTGCTCGCCAAGGTGCTTCCGCAGATGTCGACGGTGCGGCACGTGGTCGTGGTGGGCGGCGCGGATCCCCAGCCGTTGGCCGCGGCCGCGCCCAACGTCGCGGTCCACGCCTGGGATGACCTGCTGCGCGACAAGCCGGAGCGCTACGACTGGCCGGAGGTCGACGAGCGCGACGCGGCCGCCCTGTGCTACACCTCGGGCACCACCGGCAACCCCAAGGGCGTCGCCTACTCGCACCGATCGATCTGGCTGCACTCGATGCAGATCTGCGCCGGCGAGGCGTTCGGACTCGGCCCGACGTCCCGGGTGCTCACGATCGTGCCGATGTTCCACGCCATGGCGTGGGGCCTGCCGTACGCCGCGTTCATGTCCGGCGCTTCGCTGATCATGCCGGACCGGTTCCTGCAGGCCGAGCCGATCGCCGCCATGATCGCGGCGGAACGCCCGACCCTCGGCGGCGCCGTGCCGACGATCTGGACCGACCTGCTGTCCTATCTGGACAAGCATGAGGTTGACACGTCGTCACTGAAGGAGGTCGTCGTCGGCGGCTCCGCCTGCCCGCCGGCGCTCATGCACGCCTTCTCCGAGCGCCACGGCATCGAGATCATCCACGCCTGGGGCATGACCGAGATGTCGCCGCTGGGCTCGGTGGCGCGCCCACCCGCCGGCGTGACCGGAGACGAGGCCTGGGCCTACCGGTACACGCAGGGACGCGTGCCGGCCCCGGTGGCGGCGCGGATCGTCGCGCCGGACGGCAGCGTCGCGCCCGCCGACGGCCGGACGGTGGGCGAGCTGGAGGTGCGCGGGCCGTGGGTCACCGCGCGGTACTTCGGCGAGGACGAGCCGGATCCGGAGAAGTTCCACGACGGGTGGCTGCGCACCGGCGACGTCGGCACGCTCTCACCGGACGGGTACCTCACGCTCACCGACCGCGCCAAGGACGTCATCAAGTCCGGGGGTGAGTGGATCTCGTCGGTGGAGCTGGAGAACGCCCTGATGGCGCACCCCGCGGTGCTGGAGGCGTGCGTGGTGGGTGTGCCGGACGAGCGCTGGGGTGAGCGTCCGCTCGCCGCCGTCGTGCTGCGGGAGGGCTCGTCCGCCAAGCCGGAGGAGCTGCGCGACTTCCTGGCGACCAAGGTGGCGCGCTGGCAGTTGCCTGAGCGGTGGGTGTTCATCGACGCGGTCCCCAAGACGTCCGTGGGCAAGTTCGACAAGAAGGAGGTACGGGCCCGGTACGCGGCCGGGTCCCTGGATGTGACCACCGTGAGTTGAGCCGGCGCGCGCGCTTCGAGTCGATCGGCGTCGTCGTCACACTCGTCCCGAAGCGGCAGGGCCCACCTGATCTCGACCGGGTGTCGTGTATTGCCGCCTGCACTTCTACGGTAGTACCTGGCGTTGGGGGACCTGAGCGTGAGCCGCGTCAACAGAGTTTGGCATCGTGTGCGCTTGTCGAGCCGTCCCAGCCGTTTCCGTCACGCCATACAGATGCGATACCTAGCTCTTCAAAAAATGAGGTATAGAGATCGCCCACCTTTTCACTGTAGAGGGCCACTTTGTTAACTGTAGTGCCCGAGGGATACAAAAACCGAGCGTAGAACATCAGTTGGCTCAGCGCCTGGCGGGCGGCACTTTCTCCGTCGCCGGCGTACACGATTTTCGCTTCGATAAGCCAGTGTCGTCCGTCGCGCTCGGCGACGAGGTCTCGTGGATGAGGAGTCCCGACTACAAATCCCCGCGTCTGAAGGAACTCGCCGTATTCGCGGACGAGTGTCTCGTGTTTACGTGATTTGACAATTTCCCGCCCCATGATCATTTGGCGGTATTCTGAGTCGTTTTTGGGTTTAAACTCGATCGCGCGTAACGTCGCCGGGTGGGTTTCTGCTGCTGGTGTGACGATTTCTTTCGCGCCGGCTTGGCGAGCCTGTTCGCGCGCTCGAAGCGCGATAGCGTATAGGCGCAGGAATCGGTGGAGGTCGCTTACGAGTGCGTCCTCCGAGGGTAGGTGTCGAGTTGGGTAGCTGCGGGCCAGGATGGTGCCGTGTTCGTAAAGTCGGGGTCGCCTTAGGTTGCTGCCCAGCGAAATGGCTGTTTCGAGATCGCTGGTCTCGTCCTTGACAAGTCGGTCTCGGATCGCTGACGCCTGACGTTTGAGCATTTCGGCAGCGGCTGCACCATGCCGCTCATGCAGATCCTCGCCACCGTGTAGCAGGGTGAGTGCGATGGTCTGAAGGTCTGCGGCGAAGAGGTAAGCCAGGTACATGCCCCGTCGTGCTGTTGTGGTCTCGTCGGGATCGAAGACCGCGATCCAGGGGCAGACCGCCGGCCGGCCTTTGCCGCCGCTGCCCTCGGCGATGTAGCCGGCAGGTAGCCACTGACGAAATTCTCGCGCGGCGTTTCGTAGCAGCCGCTGTGGGGCGCTGTCTAGGGGCAAATGTTGGTCGTAGGAATGGCCGATCGTTTCAAGCATGTCTCGTAGCCGCACCGATCGCCTCCGCCCGTCTTACCCTCGCCTTGTAGCCCGATTGTCAACGGGGCAATGCGTCAAGGTCCTCCGCGACCTGATGAATCCACACGCTGTGGTCGGGCTCAATGCCACTAGCCTAGTGCCTCATCGAAGTTCGCATCTGGCGACTCAACCGCGCCCGCAGCGAAATGTCTAGGTCCTGGAGTCTCTTCGACCGTTCCATCGGGACCGCGCCGCCACCATGCGAGGGCGCTCTCGTATTCTCGAATCTCGGGGTACAGGATGAGGTATCCGGGTAACGCGGTGGCTTGCCAGCCGATAGGAAGAGCGCCGACGACATGTCGGATGAGTGTGCGAGTGGGGATCTCGCCGGCTTGGAAGGTTACCCGGCTACCACTGTAGGTCTTCCTCGCCGCTTCGGTGCTATCGAATCGCAGCAAATACGGCAGCTGCATCTTAGCGGCGTTCAGCACCTCACCGATGTCGCAGGTTTTGGACGGGAGTTGGATGGGGTAGTCCAGATTGATCGGGTATAGCGCGTCGAAGTGCGCCGCCTTGACGACGCTGCCGTCGCGGTTACGTCCGGGGTCCTTGTTACCGAACCCGTTCGTGTTCCACGGGATGCCGCCGCCCACACGGTACTTCTTGATCAAGAGCTTCTCCGGCGCGGCGGCGTCGAGGTCTTCGTCGACGTAGACACAGACGAATCCGATGGCGCCATGATCGAGACCGGTTCGCCCTGAGACCTTGCGAAGGTGCTGGCTAAGGCGGTCGTGGAGAGACTTGCTCGCCTTGCCGACGTAGACCCGCTGTTCGCCTAGAAAGAGAACGTAGATGCCCGGGCGAGACTGCACCGTCGCGAGGTTGATCGCGGTGAGCCGGGCCGGACGCAAGGACTCTAGTGTCGTGGCGAGTTGATCGCCGAGCGCCCTAGTGATGCTCAACCGGAATTCCGCCGTCGACTGATCCGTCATGGCCTCCACGCCTTCGCTGACACCGCTGATCCACATGAGAGTTTGGCAGAGTCGATAGCCAGTTGTGTCCCTCGGCTTTGTGGCTTAGGCCACCCACCGGCGTACCGTATGCTGCTACCTCGGTCGACGCGGACACGGCGTGGCGAAGCGTGTCACCTGCCGCGCAACCAGCCGCGGCACGCCGTACATATGCTCGAGACTGTCAGGCATCCGCGGTATGGTTTGCCCGTGGCAGATCAGAGTCAGTCAACCGCGGGTGATCGCGCGGGTATTGGGACGAGTATCGAGCTGTTCACCGGCGGTGGCGGACTGGCGCTGGCCATGCATGAGGCCGGGTTTCGCCATCTGTTGGCCGTGGAGTTGGATCGACGCGCTTGCGCGACGCTGCGGGCCAACATCGCGGTGGACTACAGCGACGGCGGGCGTGATCCGACGTCGCTGAATGATCGTTGGCCACTGATCGAGGGCGATATTAGAGAGGTGGACTTCCGCGCGTGGGAGGGCCGCGTGGACGTGGTCGCCGGTGGCGTGCCGTGCCAGCCTTGGAGTCTCGGCGGAGTTCATAAGGGATATGACGACCCGCGCAATCTGTGGCCCGAGCTCTTCCGCTGCGTCCGCGAGACCCGGCCGAAAGCGATTGTGGCCGAAAATGTCAAGGGTCTGCTGCGCCCCTCATTCAAGCCTTACTACGAATACATTCTGCGTGCGCTGGCCGTGCCGTTCGAACGGCGTGTCGAGGACGAGGACTGGCGAGACCACGACAAGCGCCTGGTCAAGGCGATCAGCGCGAACGGGGCGGATCCAACCGAGCGGTACGACGTGAAGTACAAGCTGGTCAATGCCGCCGATTACGGTGTGCCGCAGGTCCGCTGGAGGGTGTTCGTGGTCGCGTTTCGACGCGATCTTGGATTGGCCGACTGGGAGTTTCCCGCCCCAACCCACTCTGAACTCGCCCTGCTGCATGCCCAAGACAGTGGAGAGTACTGGGAAGAGCACGGCATACCGCCCCGTCCAAACCTGATCCCCGAGGTCCTACCATTCCCTGACGGCATGCGACGGTGGCGCACCCTTCGTGACGCAATCTCGGACCTACCACCCCCACTTGGGGACAAGATCGACCATCCCGATTGGCTACACCACTATGGCTGGCCCGGGGCGCGGGAATATCCCGGGCATACGCCCAACGACCTGGATCGGCCAGCGAAGACAGTCAAGGCCGGGGTACACGGCGTGCCCGGCGGGGAGAGCGTTGTCCGCCTCGATGACAACTCCATCCGGTACATGACCGTCCGCGAGGTCGCGCGCGTGATGACGTTTCCCGACACATGGCGCCTCGAGGGTCCCCGTAGCGAGCAGATGCGGCAACTCGGCAACGCCGTCCCGGTCCAGCTCGGAACTGTTATGGCCACCGCGGTCGCGAACGCCCTACAAAAGATTCGGCCAAGCCGAAAGGGAGACTAGGGACGTGGCCAGAGGTTGGCGGGATCGGGCGATGCCTGACGACTCTTGGCGACCGCCAGCGGGCATGACACGCGCCCAGCGCGCCGCAGAGCAAGACGAGGCCGCTGGTGGGCGCGACAACCGGCTACTACAGCTTCCCAACCAGCGCCTCGCCCTGGCCTCGGTATACCTCAGGCGCCCACCGAAAGCCCGGCGTGTTTACGCCTACCTCCGCTGGTCAGACGGCGCCAAGACCGTCGAGCGCTACATCGGACAAGTCGATGCCCCAACACGACAAGCCAATCTCGAGGCGGCCTGGAACCTCGTACGCGAGGGCAACTTGGCCAAACTCACCCGCGAGCCGTCAGAGACATCCTGGGCGTCTTCCCACGCGGTACGCAACATCATGCGCGCCAACCGCCACCGCGACACCCGCCCCGAAAAAGCCCTCCGATCAGCGGTCCACGCTCTTGGCTTGCGCTACCGTGTCAACGCCCGTCCGGTCAAGCATGTACGCCGTACCGCAGACATGGTCTTTCCTGGAGCCAAGGTCGCGGTCTTCCTGGACGGCTGCTTCTGGCATGGCTGCCCCGACCACTACCGGCCTGCCAAAGCCGACAATCGCGAGTTCTGGGTACAGAAGATTGACGCAAACCGCAGGCGCGACCAGGAAACAGACCAACTGCTCATCGCAGAGGGGTGGAAAGTCATACGCGTCTGGGAACACGAAGACCCAGCCGCTGCGGCCAAACGGGTTGCCAACACCGTTCTCGCGTCGCGACGCGTCGCCGCGGCCCGTCGCTTCTCAAACGATGGTACGGCGCGGTTCAGAGTGCCAAATAGGAAATCGGAACCAGGTACTTGAAACCGGGCTAGGCGCTGTCGATTGTTGAGCCCCCCTCGCTGTGCGTAAATCGGCGTTGCTGCTCCGTCACTACTTAATGGCGGGCGCACCGACACGTCAACTCGACGCTCGATTACTTCGGCGAAGGCCACCGGCGACCCCCTGATACCCGTCAGCGGCCGCTCCTCAGGCGCCTTTCGGGGCGCTGCCCCTGCTGACGATTCAAGCGAGTATGAGCAGTTCTGAGAGGCATGACCGGGATAAATATGATGGCTAACTCCCACGCTTGATCTCTTGCATCATGGAGTCCGCTAGCCGCCTGCAGTGCATTTGGTCCGGCACGAAGGTCACACCTCTGGCCCCGAATCAGCGGGGGAGAGTAACAGGATCTGCGCCAGTGCAATTGGTAGGCGGTCGTGAGACTGATCAGCTTCTCGTATTACTTTGGCCCCGCCTTCGGCGTGAAGATTATCAGGTGGATGACGCATGGTCAAGCGATCTGGCGAAGGTCGCTAAAACGAGCAATCTATTCCGATCGGGGACGACACGCACGACTTACCAATTAATGAATAATCTGTTTAGACGCTTGCGCTCGAAGGAATTGAGCCCGACACTCCACTTCTGCGGCTTACCGGGGCTCCCAGACGCCGCCTAACCCCTGGCACGCGAGGGACGCTGCGGATTTCGATCGAAGGCAGAGGTGAGTGATGCGCGCGGATCTAGTCGCGCGTTGCGTCGAGGTACTCGTCGACGACGCCGAGCGGCTTGGTGGGTTGCCTTGGTCGCAGGTGTTGGCGGTGACCTCTCGCCGCGACCTGACGGCCGACGAGATTAACTCCGTAGCACTGGCACTAATCGAGCGCGGCGTGGAAGTCGAGGCGCCGGAGCTAGCCTCCCGGCCGCGGCACGATGGTGCTCTCGAACGGTCGGGGCACTGGTCGGGTCTGCCAGCCGCGATGCGGGATCACCGCGTGCTCGATGCGACTGAGGAAGTAGCGCTCGGCCGCCGGATCCAGCTCGGGCTTGAGGCCGCGCAGAGGCTCGCCGAAGTCGGTGACGACAGTCGCCTTCGTGCGTTGGTCGCGGACGGCAAGCGAGCGAGGGAGGAGCTCATCCGGGCAAATATTCGCCTTGTGGTGAGCGTCGCGCAACGCGCGTTGCCCCACGCGGGCGATCTGGAGTTCGACGACCTGGTGCAGGAGGGAATTACCGGCTTGCATCGTGCGGCGGAGAAGTTCGACCCGAGCCTCGGCTACAAGTTCTCCACGTACGCCACATGGTGGATCCGTCAGGCGATTGGCCGGGCCATCGACACGAGTGGTCATCTCATCCGGCTTCCCGTGCATGTGTGGGAGACAGTCCGACGTATTGACCGTTACGCGCGAGACTTCGAGCGGCGAAACGGGCGCGAGCCCACACTGCATGAGATCGCCGAGGGGGTGACAATGGATCCTGCGGATGTGAAGGGCCTGCTCGACGTTACCGCCCCGTTCGTCCGGCTGGACACACCGATCCATGACGAGGGCGACGGCACAACTCTCGCGGACTTCGTTCTGACGGCAGTATCTCCTGGTCCAGAAGAGATCACCACGCGGAATTCCCTAGCGCGCGACCTGGCCAAAGTATTACGACGGCTTCTCGACCCCCGCTCATTGAGTGTTATCGAGCGACGCTTCGGGTTTCATGACGGTGAAGAGAAGACCCTCGAGGAAATTGGGCGTGTACACGGCGTGACGCGTGAACGAATCCGGCAGATCGAGAAAGAGGTCTTGAAGAAGTTGGCTGCAGATAACGAAATACTTGAGATCGCCCATGCGTGGGGTTTTGGCCGCGGATCGCGCGGTCATTCCCTCTCTAGCAGGATACCGGCGGCCCGGCCTCCCATTGAACACGAGGTACATCGTCCCGCATAGATTGATAGGAGCGAGATTATGGTCGACCATCGCGAACGGTTCGTCGAGTGGCTTGATCAACGTGTCACCGATGCGGGGCAGGGGGCGGATGTCGACACATTGGAAGTCGACCCGTCCGGAGTCTTTTGGCTTGGGCGCCTCGCCCCGGAGTCCGACGCATTCGCGGACACGCGCCGTGAGCGACGGATGGACCCCTGTTCAGTGGGCATGCGGGTACGTCCTTCGGGCGTCGGACCGTGGCGGTTCAGCGTCCGACTACGGGCTCGAGGGTGGAATCGGGTTTCCACAGCTTCCAAGGCCGACGGTACACCGGAGCGGTGGAAGAAGACCGAGGCCGCAGATGTGATCGTGCCAGTCGAAGTTCGTCCACAGATGGGCAGAGTTCAGATCGGCGGCACGGAAATCACCGCTGCCTTGCGTCGAGCCGGGATCGGCACGGCAACCGCGCATATCGAGATCACGGATGAGTCCTGGCGGGGGACCCCGGAGATCGTCATCGTAGTGGTGAACACTACCGACACCAAGGCGCCGAAGGGACAGCGGTACCTGTTCGAGGTGGAGCTGTCGGTTATCGGCTTGGAGACCGTGCCGTTCGTGCTTGAGTCGCTGCCCGACAGCTTCCGTTATGGACGGAAAATCCCAGCGTTAGGTATCAATTGCGGCGTTGAGGTCGAGGAGGGGCGGCTCGTAACTCGGGACACGGTGGTGGTCAACACGCCCCGGCCGGAGTTCGCCTTCGACGTCACCCACCCCGATCGGCTCGACCTGTCCTTCGAGGGGCTAGCCGCCGACCCGATGCCGCGGCTTCGCGCTCTCGTCGATGCGTATGAAGCATGGGGCGAGCGGACATGGTCGAAGGAGGTGCTAGCCGTAAGGCAGAAGGAAGATTCATGGACCACGGAGATGATTGACGAGGCCGCGCGAGGTGCGAGGGCGTATCAGGAGGAGTTGGACCGGCTGCGCCGTGGGGTGCGCGCGCTGGAAACAACGCCGACCCTGCTGCGAGCGTACCGACTAATGAACGAGGCGATCGGACGGGCGGCCGCGCGCCGTGGTTACTACCGATGGCGACCATTCCAGGTTGGTTTCGTGCTCGGGGTACTGCCCAGCCTCGTTGAGGGTCGCCGCGACTGGAACGTTGTCGAGATCGTCTGGTTTCCAACCGGTGGTGGCAAGACCGAGACCTACCTGGGACTGCTCGTGCTCGCGGTCTTTTATGACCGGCTACGAGGAAAGCGATCGGGAATAACAGCCTGGTCACGCTTCCCGCTGCGGCTGTTGTCGTTGCAGCAGACGCAACGTTTCGCCGACGCGTTAGCTGCCGCTGAGCTTGTACGCCGGGATCATGGCATTGGTGGAGATCCCATCGCCTTGGGCTACTACGTCGGGAGCAACAGTACCCCTAACGAAATCCCAGTCGAGCCCACCAACGACAACCCGATCGACGTGGAAGACGACACGATGCCGCAGCAGTACCAAGTGTTGCTGAGGTGTCCCTTTTGCGGCTCCGAAATGCTTCGTATGCGCTTCAACCGCCGGCTATGGAAACTCGAGCACCTATGTCAGTCGGAGGACTGCCCGTCCCGCGGCGAGGCACTCCCGATCTACGTCGTCGATGCCGAGATCTACCGGTTCCTGCCCAGCGTCGTAATTGGCACGCTCGACAAAGCAGCGTTGATCGCGATGCAGGCCGCGATGCGGGCCTTCATCCAAGGGCCCGCGGGCCGCTGCCGAACTGCCGGCCATGGATTTACCTACGCCAAGCGCACCAGTCGCCCCAACGGGTGCCTGGTTCCCGGGTGCAAGGAGATTAGTGATCCCATACCGTCAACCGAGCGAGCGCTGTTCGCCCCATCATTCCGCTTGCAGGACGAACTGCATCTGCTGCGAGACTCACTCGGTGCTGTCGACGCTCACTACGAGGCGATGCTTGACGACCTACAGGCGAAGAACACCGGCCAAACGGCAAAGATAATCGCCTCTTCAGCGACCCTCACCGGCTACGAGCGCCAGACCAGAGTTCTCTACGGACGCCCGGCGCGGGTCTTCCCCGCACAGGGGCCCAAAGCAGGTGAGAGCTTTTGGAACCGGCCGACAAGGCAACTGCTCCGCCGATACGTCGCGGTATGGCCCCGGGGGGTGACCCTGGAATGGGTCTCCGACCGCACCATTACAGAGCTTCAAAAGGCCGTTCGAGAGCTCATCGATCAACCCGAGGCGACATGCGCGAGGATCGGAATTGACCCCGCCCACGCTCCAGAACTGGTAGACCTCTACGGTACGAACGTCATCTATGGAAACACGGTCAAAGACGTCGAGGCCGCGCGCCGCTCTATGGGCACCCAGGTGCCAGTCGAGCCCTTGAACACCATTTCATTGCTTGGTCAGACCCCGTTCGAAGAGATCCGTACCGCGATCTCCCGAATGAGCGAGCCTGAGCAATACTTCGCGGACCGTATCCACGTTGTTGCCGCCTCGTCGATGTTCTCCCACGGTGTCGACATTGACAGGCTGAACATCATGACTGTCCTCGGGGTTCCGCTGACCACAGCCGAATTCATTCAGACAACCGCACGCGTCGGACGAACGTATCCCGGTCTGGTATATGTGATCCACAAGATCGGCCGTGAACGCGACGCAAGCGTCTATACCCACTTCAAGGCGTTTATCGAGCATGGCGACCGGCTCGTCGAACCCATACCTGTGACCAGGTCCAGTCGCCGCGTCCTCGACCTGACCAGCGCTGCCGCCATCGAGGCGCGAAGGCTCTTCTTTCACGAGCCCCGCTCGGAGAAGCAGCGGCTGACGACCATCGACCTCCTCCGCGCACACCATCAAACTGTAGCTACGAGCGTTGACGATGAGGCGAAGGCGCTCAAGGAGATGCTGGGCATTCTTGACGAGGAACACCTCCTCGACGCGGATCTCCGCAAAACCGTCGAGATTTACTTCGCCAAGCTCAACGATCTTGGCTCCAGCGCCCGATGGCCCCACGACATTCTGCACCGCAAGCCTATGACGTCTCTGCGGGACGTCGAGACCCAGATCCCTATTAGCGATGACTAACCGGAGTGGCAGATGAAAGAAAAACGCAGCGCGACACAGGTGCTCTACGGCTTCCTGCCGGAACAAACCGCCGACGTCGGGGGCGGAATTTGGAAGACCGTCGAATGGAAGGACCCTGAAAGGGTCGACATAGACGAGGCCATCCTCCGACGGAGGCTAGAAGAGGAGATCTACGGCTGGAACCGCGACAACGGGGCCATTAACGCGCTACGGGCCCTCGACGTCGAGGTTGTAAAGATCAACGAGGCACGCGGAGTACGCGTCGAGCCGTTCCCGAAGGTATACGTCTGCCGGCACTGTCGGCGAGTTGAGAATCGCGGCGACCGGGATTGCCGCTGCGGGCAACAGCGGTGGGAACAATCCCACTTCGTCGGCTATCACGAATGTGGCCGGATCGAGGAGCCACTTATCCCCCGCTGCCCACAGCACCATCAGGTCCGCATGGAATTTCAACCAACAATAGATGTTAGTAAGATCCGTTTTATTTGTCCCGTCTGCGCGACCGAGCTTCGGCAGGGCTTCGGATTCAGAAGGTGTCCATGCGGCCGTAAGTGGCCCCAACGCAATTCAGAGTTTCTCGCTTATAACGTCCACCGATCCGCTACCGTCTACGCTCCACAAAGTTTCGTGCTCATCAACCCGGGAAGCATCAAACGAATCAGGGAGATCACCGAGTCTGGTGGACCACGGCGGGCGCTGACGTGGGTGCTGGGCGGAATGATGGAGGGCCGGCCAAGTGAACGCAAACACACAACCGGATCGCTGATTGACCAACTTGTCGCGTCGGGCATACAACGCTCCGTCGCGGAGCGCATGGCGAGCGTGGCGGCTGACGAGGGCGAACTCGCCGGTGAGGACGACCTTAGCGTGCTGGGTGGAGCTCCGGATCCACGCCTCCGAGAAGCCGAGCGCCAGGCTGTCGACATCGCGCTGGCAACATTTGACGGACGTGTCCGCGTCGACGAACTCGACAGGCAAGGCATCCCGGATTCCGTGCGGCACGTCTACCGTAGCGAATATCCAGCCGCGATCCGACGCGCTGGGCTTGACACAGTCGAGCTGGCCGACCGGTTTCCAATCGTGCGTGTGGTCTATGGATTCACCCGCGGTGGATCAACTCCTGGCATGGTCAACCTCAATCTGTTCTCCGGCAAGAAGGGGCGGCGGGTGTACGCCGACCCACAGCAGTCGGAGGCACTTATGTTCCGTCTCGATCCAGTCTTAGTAGCCCAATGGTTACGCTCGCGCGGATACACGCTCCCCGAGTTCACCGACGCTCGGGGCGCACGCGCCGCAATCGCGGCAAGTGTCGAGGTTCCCAACAGGTTTGACGACGCCGCAGCCTCGTCCGCAGGTGTCGAGCTGCTGACGCTTGTCCACTCGTACGCTCACCGCGTCATCCGGCAACTGTCCGTGTTCGCCGGCGTTGACCGCGAGAGTCTCGGTGAATACTTGTTACCCCTTCATGGGGTATTCTTCGTCTTCGCCGCAGCTCGAGGCGACTTCGTTCTCGGCGGTCTTCAGGCGGTCTTCGAGAATGACCTCCACACTTTCCTATCGGCGGTTGTGAACGCTGAGCACCGCTGTCCATTGGATCCCGCTTGTGAACGGCATGGCGGCGCATGCCATGCGTGCATTCACCTCGGCGAGCCCGTTTGTATGCATTTCAACCGGTATCTGCGGAGGGACAGCCTCTTTGGTCCAAACGGATACCTGGCTATGGCTGCCCAATGACCGCCATGAGACCTGAAGCGGGGCCAGCCGCTATGAGAACTGAGGCGGAGCTAGCTATTGTAGTTGCGCATTTCCAAGTGAGGAGCAGTGACCAATTCCCTCGTGCTCATCGGCCGGATTCTGTTCGCGGTGCTCTTCCTCATGTCTGCGGTCGCCTATTTCACGCGGACGAGGAGCATGGCTGGGTTCGCCGCGCAGCGCGGTGTGCCGATGGTGTACGCCGCCACGCTACACGGCGGCGTGCTGCTCGCCCTGGGCGGCCTATCGGTGCTGCTCGGCATATGACCCGACCTCGGTGCGGTGCTGATCGCGGTGTTCCTGGTGCCGACCGCCATCTTCATGCACGCCTTCTGGCGCGAGGGTCCGGAGACTCGGATGGTCGAGCAGAAACAGTTCTTCAAGGATCTTTCACCGGCGGGGGGCAGCGCTGGCGCTCGGTGGGCTGTTCGTGATCACTAACGACGATCTGAAATTCACCGTCACTGGACCGCTGTTGCGCTGACCCGCCGTCGGGGCCGGCGGGCTCGCAATCTCCTGAATCGCTCACGATTCCTGAATAACGCATATTGGTTTCTGAATAACTAAGGATTGGCATTCCACGAGTTGCAGGAAAGCACCGAATCCTTGCAGGGTGCCCACGCGAGGAGGATCACGCGGATTTACGCGCGCCCGCCGCCTGCTTCTTGGTAGTCTTCTTGCCGGCGGTCTTCTTCGCGGGCTCCTTAGTGGCGGTCTTCTTCGCCGCTGGCTTCTTGGCGGGTGTCTTCTTGGCGGCCTTGGCCGCCTTGGCGGACTTCGCGGCCGAGATCGGGGTCGGTCGCGCCCCACCGGCCGCCTCCTCGGCGGCGGCCGCGGCTTCGCTGGGCGCCTCTCCCCGCGCGGTACGCGCGCGCTCCACCGATGCCCGCAGCGCCGCCATGAGGTCGACGGCGGCGGTCGGCGTGGGCGCGACCTCGGGTGGCGCCACGATCTCCCGGCCGCTGACCTTGGCGTCGATCACCTCCTGCAGCGCCGCCCGGTAGTCGTCGGTGTACTCCTCAGGGTCGAAGGTGCCGGTCATCGAGTCGATCAGCGAGCTCGCCATCGCCAGCTCGGGCGGGCGCAGGGTGATCTCCTCGTCGAGGAACCCGAAGTTGGGGGTACGGATCTCGTCCGGCCACAGCATCGTGTTGAGCACGAGCACCCCCTCACGCACCCGGAGCGTGGCGAGCTGCTCGCGCTGGCGCAGCGCCACCTTGACGATCGCCACCCGTTCGGACTCGGCGAGCGCGTCGCGCAGCAGCACGTACGGCTTGGTCGCCGCGCCCTCGGGCTCCAGGTAGTAGGCCCGGTTGTACATGATCGGGTCGATTTGCTCGGCGGGGACGAACTCGAGCACGTCGATCGCGTGGGAGGTGGTCAGGGGCAGCTCGGCGAAGTCCTCGTCGGTGAGGACCACCATCTCACCGCCGCCGAGGTCGTAGCCCTTGGCGATGTCGTCGTACGACACCTCTTCGCCGCACACCGAGCAGACCCGCTTGTACCGGATTCGGCCGCCATCGGCGCGGTGCACCTGGTGAAACCGGATGTCCTTCTCTTCGGTCGCCGAGTAGAGCTTGACCGCGATCGACACCAGGCCGAACGAGACCGCTCCCTTCCAGATGGCGCGCATGTCCGCTCCGTCTCCTCGCGCCGCACTTACCGGCGCGATTACCCACCGTTACCGAACCCTACCCCCATCGCCGTCAACGACCCGATATAGATCCGTATTGCGCTGTGTGAACCTGTCGGTCTCACGTACCCCGTGGACCTAGCATGGCGTATGTGCCCGGCGCTCCGCTGCTGCCGATGCTGGCGACGGCCGGAGAGTTGCCGGCCGGGCCAGACTGGTCATATGAGTTTAAATGGGACGGAGTTCGCGCGATTGCCGAGGTGCGCGGCGGCTCCGTCCGGCTCTGGGCGCGTTCCGGCTCCGAGATCACCGTGGCGTACCCGGAGTTGGCCGGGCTCGGGACGGCCGTCTCCCACGCCGTGCTCGACGGCGAGATCGTGGCGTTCGACGCCGCGGGTCGGCCGTCCTTCACCGCGCTCGCCGAGCGGATGCACGTCCGGGACCGCCACCGGGCCGCCCGCCTGGCCGCCACGCTGCCCGTCACGTACATGATCTTCGACCTGCTGCGCCTCGACGGCACGGACCTGACCGGCGTGCCGTACGAGCGGCGCCGCGCCGCGCTGGAGAGCCTGGATCTCACCGGACCCGGCTGGGTCGTGCCGCCGGCCTTCCGCGACGGCGCCGCGACGATGGCCGCCGTGCGCGACCACGACCTCGAGGGCGTCGTGGCCAAGCGCGTGACCTCGGTGTACCGCCCGGGGGTGCGGTCACCCGACTGGGTGAAGCACAAGCGGGAGCTGACCGAGGACCTGGTCGTGGGCGGGTGGCGGCCCGGCGCCCGCCGGCTCGGGGCGCTGCTCGTCGGGCTGCCGCTGCCCGGCGGCCGGCTGCGCTTCTGCGGCCGGGTCGGCGGCGGGATCAGCGCCGCCGCGGAGCGGACGCTGCTCAACGCGCTGGAGCCGCTGCGCAGCGACGAGTCCCCGTTCGCCGAGCCGGTGCCGCGCGAGGACGCCAGGGACGCGGTCTGGGTGGTGCCGCAGATCGTGGTGGAGGTGCGGTACGCGCAGCGCACGCCCGACGGCCGGCTGCGCTTCCCGCGGTTCGTCGCGCTGCGGCCCGACAAGACCGCGGCCGACTTCGCCGCCGAGCGGGAATCCGGCCAGCCGCGAGCCGTCGAGCGGGAGTTCGACGAAGGGGACACGGGTGGCCGGTAGCCGGATGCGGGTGCGGGTGGACGGCCGGGAGGTCGAGCTGTCCAATCTCGATAAGGTGCTCTACCCGGCGGCCGGGTTCACGAAGGCCGAGGTGATCGACTACTACACCCGGGTCGCGCCCGCGCTCCTGCCCCACCTGTCCGGCCGCGCGCTCACCCGGATCCGCTACCCCGACGGCGTCGACGCGCCGCACTTCTTCGAGAAGAACGCGCCCGCGAGCACGCCCGACTGGGTACGCCGGGAGACCCTGCCGGCCCCGGGCTCCAGCCGGGGCCGGGCGATGCTCGACTACGTCGTGGTCGACGACCTGCCGGCCCTGGTCTGGGTGGCCAACCTCGCCTCGCTCGAGCTGCACACTCCACAGTGGAAGATCGAGGCGCTGGACTCGACGGAATCGGTGGCACCGGCGCGCCCCGACCGGCTGGTCATGGACCTCGACCCCGGCCCGCCCGCAGGGCTTCGGGAGTGCTGTGAGGTCGCGCTGCGGTTGCGAGACCGGCTCGCCGCCGACGGGCTGGACGCCTACCCGAAGCTGTCGGGCAAGAAGGGCATGCAACTGTGCAGCCCGATCGCGGCCACCCAGTCCGCCACCGACGTCTCGGCGTACGCGAAGCGCATCGCCGAGGAGCTGGCGGCGCAGACGCCGCAGCGGGTGACGTCGCAGATGGCCAAGAAGCTGCGGCCGGGGAAGGTGTTCATCGACTGGAGCCAGAACAACGCCGCGAAGACGACGGTCAGCCCGTACTCCCTGCGCGCCATGCCCACGCCGACCGTCTCGGTGCCGTTGACCTGGGACGAGGTGGAGTCCGGCGCCGTCACCCCGGCCGACTACCCGCCGGAGGTGGTGCTGGCGCGGATCGATGAGTACGGCGACCTGATGGCGCCGCTGCTCGACGGCGGCCCCGAGGTGCCGGCTTAGCCCTTCTGTTCAGACCAGTCATAGACTAGTCTGTGAGCATGAACGTCATCGGGGCGTACGAGGCGAAGACCCACCTACCGCGGCTGCTCGACGAGGTCGCGGGTGGGAAGGTGCTGACCATCACCAAGCACGGCGTGCCGGTGGCGCGTCTGGTACCCGCCCGTCGGGTCACGGCGAACCCGGAGGAGGTAATCGCGGCGTTGCGCAGCGCCCGGCACGGGGTGCGTAGCGGCGGCCGGGTCCGCGACATGATCGAGGAAGGCCGTCGCTGGTGACGTTCGTGGTGGATACCTCGGTCACCGTGGCCTGGTGTTTCGAGGACGAGGCCACGCCCGGCACGGAGGCTGTGCTTGACCGACTTGTCGCGGAGGAGGCCCTCGTGCCACCCCTCTGGGCGCTCGAGGTGGCGAACGTGCTCCTCGTCGCCGAGCGTCGAGGCCGCGTCACGGAGGCCCAGGCCGTCCGGTTCGTCGCGCTGCTCCGGGAGCTACCGATCCGGATGGATCCCGCGCCGCCCGACCTCGAGGCGGTCCTCGCCGCCGGGCGTCGCCACGACCTGTCCGCCTATGACGCGGTCTACCTGCTCCTGGCCGAGCGCGAGGGCGTGCCCTTGGCCACGCTCGACAACGGGCTACGCGAAGCGGCTCGCACGGCAGGTGTTCCGCTCCTCATCGCGTAGCTGCGGTCGCCGACAGCGGCGCAGCAGTCAGTCCACGGCCGGAAGCGATGGCCCGAGCACATCGTCGGCGTCGACGATCGTGTACGCGTACCCCTGCTCCGCGAGGAACCGCTGGCGGTGCGCGGCGTACTCGGTGTCGATGGTGTCGCGGGCAACGACCGTGTAGAAGTGCGCCTGGCGGCCGTCGGCCTTCGGGCGCAGCACCCGGCCGAGCCGCTGGGCCTCCTCCTGCCGGGACCCGAACGTGCCGCTCACCTGGATCGCCACCGCCGCCTCGGGCAGGTCGATGGAGAAGTTGCCGACCCGCGAAATGACCAGTGTGGACACCTCGCCGGAGCGGAACGCCTCGAACAGCCGCTCCCGCTCCTTGTTCGACGTCGAGCCCTGGATCACCGGTGCGTCCAGATAGGACCCCAGCTCGTGCAGCTGGTCGAGGTACGCGCCGATGACGAGCACCTGGTCGCCCTGGTGACGGCGCACCAGCGCCCGGACCACCGGCAGCTTCGTGCGCGCAGTGGCCGCCACCCGGTACCGCTCCTCGGGGTCGGCCGTCGCGTACGCCATCCGCTCGGCGTCGGTCAACGTGACCCGCACCTCGGTGCACGAGGCCGGCGCGATCCAGCCCTGCGCCTCGATGTCCTTCCACGGCGCGTCGTAGCGCTTCGGGCCGATCAGCGAGAACACGTCGCCCTCGCGGCCGTCCTCGCGTACCAGCGTCGCGGTCAGGCCCAGTCGGCGGCGGGCCTGCAGGTCGGCGGTGAACCGGAAGATCGGCGCGGGCAGCAGGTGCACCTCGTCGTAGATGATCAGGCCCCAGTCGCGGGCGCCGAACACATCCAGGTGCGGGAATGCCCCGCGGCGGCGGGTGGTGAGCACCTGGTACGTGGCGATGGTGACCGGCCGGATCTCCTTGCGTTCACCGGAGTACTCGCCGACCTCGTCCTCGGTCAGCGAGGTGCGCGCCACCAGCTCGCGCTTCCACTGCCGACCGGCCACGGTGTTGGTGACCAGGATCAGGGTGGTCGCGCGCGCCTGCGCCATCGCGGCCGCGCCGACCAGCGTCTTGCCGGCCCCGCACGGCAGCACGACCACCCCGGAGCCGCCGGCCCAGAAGTGCTCCACGGCCTCCCGCTGGTACGGGCGCAGCGTCCAGCCCTCCTCGCGCAACTCGATCGGGTGGGCCTCGCCGTCGACGTACCCGGCCAGGTCCTCGGCCGGCCAGCCCAGCTTGAGCAGCGCCTGCTTGAGCCGGCCGCGCTCCGACGGATGCACCGCCACGGTGTCGGCGTCGATCTGCTGGCCGAGCATCCCGGCGAGCTTCTTGGACTTGGTGACCTCGACGAGCACGGCTCGGTCGAGGGCCCGCAGCACGAGCCCGTGCGCCGGATCATTCACCAGCTGCAGCCGGCCGTACCGGTCCATGGTCTCGGCCACGTCCACGAGCAGGGCGTGCGGGACCGGGTACCGGGAGAAACGCAGCAGCGCGTCCACGACCGACTCGGCGTCGTGCCCGGCGGCGCGCGCGTTCCACAGGCCCAGCGGGGTCAGCCGGTAGGTGTGCACGTGCTCGGGTGAGCGCTCCAACTCGGCGAACGGCGCGATCGCCATGCGGCACGCGAGGGCGTCCGGGTGATCGACTTCGAGCAGGAGCGTCTTGTCGGACTGCACGATCAACGGTCCGCCGGTCACAGCGCGACGCCCTTCCGTGGATGGGACTGGAAGCCGACCTCCCAGTGTGACACGGTGCGGCCCCGGCGGGTCCCGGGGCCGGGCGACGAACGGCGAGTAACGAACCGGCGAACAGTCGGAGTCTTCTGCAACCAGCGGCACCCCCTGTGGCGTCTATCTGGTGACGGCCTTGGACAGCCGGGGGAGGCGACGTGGCGGAGCAGGGCTCGGCGGCTACTCACGGGCTGGCCGCACCGACGGCGGCACACGGATGGGCGCCGACGCGGTGGCCGACCGGCCGCGCGCTCGCGGTCGCCGCGGTCCTGGCCGTCACGCTGGTCGGCGTTGGGGCGTGCGCGTTCGATCCGCAGGGCGAGCGGGCGGGCACGGATACAGCCAGACCCGTCGCCGCGGAACAGTCAACGGGGGCGAGCGCGTCGCCCGCGCCCGACCAGCACACCACGTCCCCACCACCGGCACCGACGCCGTCCGCGACGTCGGCCAGACCGGCGACGTCAGCCAAACCGACGGCCCAGCCGGCCAGCCCGAAGACCGCGGCGCCCGCCGGCTGCCCGCAGGGTGAGCATCAACGGCAGGTCGAGGCGTACCTCGCCCAGCTCGGCGGGTTCGGCACGGTCACCGTCGACGGCGTGCAATCGGCCGCCGACTGCGCCGCGATCAAGAAGTTCCAGCAGCGGTACGGCATCCGCCCGGCGGCGGGACGCGCCGGTCCGACCACCCTCGACGTGGCCAGGCGCCTGGCGAACACGCGCACCGACCAGTGCCAGGCGGGCCCCGGGACCACCGTCTGTGTCAACCTCACCCTGCAGACCGTGTGGGTCATCCGGGACGGCGCCGTGGTGATGGCACCCACGGTCACCCGCACCGGCATGCGCGGCTTCGCGACGCCGGCGGGCACCTTCCGGATCGACCGGCGCAACATCAAGGAGTGGTCCGACCCGTACGAGGTGTGGCTGCCCTACTGGCAGCACTTCCACCGGGGGATGGGCTTCCACGAGACGACGACGTACCTGCACGACATGTCCATCGGCTCCCATGGCTGCGTCAACCTGCTGCACGCCGACGCCGTGACGGTGTGGAAGCTGGCCACGGTCGGCACCCGGGTCCACCTGTTCGGACGCCGACCCGGCACGTGACCGGCGTCCGGCCCGGCCCGAAGCCCACCGACGGAAATAGCCGTACGTCACGATGATCGGGCGGGCCGTCGTGTCGGCTACTCGCCCACGTCGCCGAAGTCGCCGAACCCCTCGGCCATCTCCTCCAGCGCCTCGCCGAGCAGCATCCCGCCGAGCAGCCCACCGGCCGCGCCGGCCACGACCGCCCCCGCGCCGTACCCCCGGTGGCCGTGGCCCTGGTGGTGCGGGAACCCGTGCCCGTAGGACGCGCGCAGCGCCGAGTAGCGCTCGCTCGCCTGCCGTACCCACCCCTCGACGACCGCGTCCCAGTCCGTACGGTCGGCGTCGACGTGCGCGACCCGGAAGTGCCCGTACGTGTCGTGCCCGGGCATCAGGAACCCGCCGCGCTTGTCGAACTCGAGCACCACGTCCAGGTGGGTCGGGCCGGCGACGAACGTCACCTCGACCTCGTTGATGCCCCGCGCGTACGGTCCGGTCGGCCGGAACTCGATCTCCTGGTAGAACGGCAGCGTCTGGGGCACGCCGCGCAGGTGCCCCCGCTCCAGATCCGCGGTGACGAACCGGAAGCCCAGCCGGGTGAACGCGTCGAGGATCCGCTCCTGCGCGGGCAGGGGGTGTACGTGCACCGCGTCGAGGTCGCTCTTGTCGACCGCCTTCGCCACGGCCAGTTCGGTGCGCAGGCCCATGGTCATGCCGGGCAGGCGCTGGCCGTACACGTCGGTCACCGGTGTCTCCCACGGCACCGGAAAACTGAACGGGATCGAGTGCCGCGCGCCGGGCGCGAGCCGGAACGCGCCGGACACCGGCACCTTGTGGAACTCGACCAGGCTGTCGTACTCGCCGCCGCCCGACTCGACCTCGACCCGCGTGACCAGGCTGAGCGCCACGTACGAGATCTCCACCTCGTGATCGCCGCCGACGACGTGCACCTGGCCGTCGAGCGACAGGCCGGGCCGGGTGTTCGGGTTGGTGAGCACGGTGTCCACGGACGGGCCGCCGACACCGAGGGCACGCATCATCCTTTTGAGGACCACGGGCGGACACTAGCACGTGGAACTGTATGGTTTACCCCATGGGTGGGGGCCTGCTGAAGATCGGTGAGGTCGCGGCCCGTGCCGGTGTCAGCACGCGGACTGTCGACTTCTACACCGGCCTTGGCCTGCTCACCCCCGCCGGCCGTACCGGCGGCAACTTCCGGCTGTACGACGAGGCGGCGGTCGCGCGGATAGCGGCGATCCGGCGGCTGGAGTCCTCCGGCGTCAGCCTCGACGACATCGCGCAGGCGCTGCGGTCCACCCCGGTCGAGCAGGACGTCGCTACGCTGCTGCGGCAGTTCCGGCAGGACCTCGACGACCTGTACTCGGCCAGCCGGACGGCCGAACCGGATGCCCAGGGGCTGCTCGCCGCCATCACCGCGCGGGCCCACGAACTCATCGCGACGGCGCTGCAGATCGCGGCGGACACCCCCGCCAAGTCGTCCCGGCCTCCAGCCACGCCGTCGCGCGATCCGGCCATGCCGTCACGCACACCGGCCGCCCCGAAGCCCGACCCTTCGGGCGGACGGTGAGTCCTACGTGGGCCTGTGTGATGTCAAGCGGAAGGCTCCGGCTAACGTGCCGGCCGTCGGAGGCACTAACCACCCGCGACACCTGCGGGCCGGTAATCGAGCAAGACAACGCGCGAATCAAGGATCTTGGTCTCGACCAACTCCAGACCAGCCCGCGGATAGCCGACATAGGCAGGATCGCGACCATGCTGACCCAATGTCAGCGGAAAGATCATTACCCGGAGCCGATCAACCAAGCCGAGCCTTACCATGCTCCGCACCAGCGTGAGGCTGCCGATTGAGCGGAGCGGAACGTCCGACTGCTGTTTGAATCCCCGGATCCCTTCGGCGAGATCGCCCCGCAGCAGGCGGGTGTTCTTCCAGGCAAGCGGCTCCTGAAGAGTATTCGAGAAGACGACCTTCGGAAGATCGTTCATCCGGGTACTCACATCGTCGGTAGCCGACGACGAGATCTTCGCCATCGCCTCATAGGTCACGCGTCCCATGACCACGACTTGCGGCTGATCAAGTGCCTCGCGTACCCAGGTGCCGAGTTCCGCACCGGAGTAGCCGAAGAAGGGGCCGACGTCTATGCCCGAGGCGAAGCCATCGAGCGACACGAACAGGTCCGCAATCAGATCTACCACCGTGAATCCAATCCAGCTGCGGGGATTCCCATCCGGTAGACGTCCCCATACTCGATTTCCGCCCCACTGGGCCCGAGATCAGCAGCGCCTGCACGTTACCGGCTCTACGTCACGAACCGTACTACTTCGACGGCAAAGAGGGCCTCTACCGGGCGCTCACAGCCCGATGGCAGACCATCAGCGCGGCGCTCAACCTGCCCGACCTTCCTCTCCATGAGGTGGTTGGCAACTTCCTACGCGCTGGGATTGAGCACCGGCCGTGGGCGCGGCTGCTCGTGTGGGAGGGTCTGACCGGCGCCATCGGCCCCGCACCGCAGGGCCTAGGCGGCGGTGACCCCCCGCCTGGACGGATCCGCCCGCCGAAACGGCCGAGGAGCCAGAAGCGCAGTATCGCCGCGATGGTGGAGGATGTGCGTCGCCGCCAGCGGGCGGGAGAGTTGGACGCGGACCTTGATCCCGCGTACGTGCTGCTGGTCCTGTTCAGCGCCGCGATGGCACCGATCGTCCTGCCGCAGGTAATCCAGGGCATGACCGGGAAAACGGCGGATTCGTCGGAGTTTCTCTCGGAGTACCAGGAGCAGCTGCGCCGCATCATCGCGCATCTGGCGCAGCCCATGGCCGGCGGGGCTCCGAGCCCCATGAGTCGTATGCGGTAGAAAGGGCTCGTTAAGCCGCCGGGCGGCCCAGCCGCCCTGAAGCCCGACCACGGGGCCGACGGTGAACCCTTGTCCATTCTGGACGTGAGTGCGAGGCTGGAGGTCTCCCCTGGAGGCGATGATGACGACACCAGACCGGTCACCCGGCGTGGGTCGCCGGCCGCACCGCACCACAGCCCGGGAGAAGCGGGTGCTCGCGCTCGGCGTCGCGGTGTTGGCGCTCATCGGCACCGGCTGGTTCCTGATGTCGTGGCGGATCATGCACACGCCCGTCGGCGACGCCGGAGGAGAGGCGCTGGGAGTCGTGTTCGGCCTGCTTATCGTCGTCTCCGTGGTCGGCGCGATCCGCCGTCGGAACGATGACCATACGGACGATGGAAGGCCCCGGTAACGGATGGCGACAGATGAGATGACCGAGGACGACCCGGTGACGGTCCGCGCTGGTGTCGAGCAGGCCCGTGGCAAGTCGGCGCTCAGCCGTACGGCGGTCCTGGCCAGCGGGCTGATCGGGCTGCTGCTGGTCGCCTGGTTCTTCTTCGCCTGGCTCGCGCTCGACCACGACGTGGTCGACGCCGCGGGCGAGTCGGTCGGCTCGGCGTTCGCGATTCTCGTCCTCGTGTCCCTGGTCGGGGCCTTCCGGCGCAACCGCGACCGGCGCTGACCGCGCCGGCCATACCTCCCGATTCGGGCCGCTTGACCGTGGGCTCCGCTCCGCTACGCCCGCTGCCGGCTCGCAGTCCTCGGCTCAGTCCAGCACCGCCGCCGTGATGCGGTGCAGCGCGAACGTGTGCAGCGTGTCGGTGCGCTCGTCCTCCGCACGCAGGTAGCCCCCGCCGATCGAGACGGGGCGCACCAGGCGCTGCGCAACCGAACCGTGCGCGTCGACGTACCCCACCCACACCCGTGCCCTGTCCCGCAGCGCCTGCTGCAGCACCGCGAGCGCCTGCGTGTGCGCCTGTACCGGGGTCAGGTCGCGCACCGGGTGCCCGTTGGCCGCCCGGACCGCTTCGGGAGCCCGGCGGGCGGCGCGCGCCGCCGCCTCCCCGCGGCGCATCTGCTCGACGATGGCGAGCAGGCGCGGGGTGGTGAGCCGCGGTTCCGGTCGGATCCGGCGGACGGCGCGCGCCGGTGCCCGCCGCGCCTTCGGCCTGGTCAGCACCAACCCGCCGCTGGCGTCCTCCGGCACCGGCGCGTACCCGGCTTCACGCAGCAGGCTGAGCAGCCGCTGCGCCCCGTAGTAGGTGACGAGCACGGTGGGCGCCAGCCGGCGCAGTCCGAGCGGGGCAAGCCTGCGGTCGGACAGCAGTTCGGCGAGCAGCGCCTCGTCGTCGCTGCGCAGGTACGCCCCGACGGCGCCCACCCGCAGGCCGCCGTGGCGGCGGGCCACGTCGTCGATGAGGTACGTGAGCGCCTGGGGAACCGGCGTGCGGGAGCGCCGGGCGAAGAGCGCGTGCAGGTCGTCCGCGGCGTACCCCGCGTCGAGCGCGCGGCGCACGCTGGCCGGCGTGACGCGGTAGACGGTCGCGCCGCCGGCGGACTCGTGGTCGGCGACCACGGCCAGCTCGGCGGCGAGCGTGGGCTCGGGCGGGCCGGGCACCACCACGGTCAGGTCGGCCTGGACGAGCAGGTGGTCCACCGGAGCCGGCAGCAGCGGATCGAGCGCCGCGACGACCGGGTCGGCGGGGCCGTCGCCGCTACTCAGGCCGAGCGGGTCGTCCTCGGCCGGGTCCGTCTCGGCGGCGCTGAGCAGGACCCGCCCGTACGACGTGAGGGCCCCGAGCCCGGTCACCCCGAGTGCGGCGGCCTCGGTGAGCACGGCTCGGACCGACGCCTCCCGGCCGCTGGCCCGCCGCGGTGCCCGCCAGGCGAGCTGGGCGAAGACGTCGTCCGCGGTGATCGCGGTGCCGGGCGGCGCGTCGGCGAGGACCCCGAGGGCGGCTCGGCGCGCCTGCGGCGCGCCGAGCCGCTCGGCCTCGGGAGCGAGCGCGTTGATCAGCCGATCCCGGTCGTCGCGCTCGCCGACCAGCCGGGGTTCCCGGGCCAGCTCCAGCCACGCCCTCGCCAGCGTCGCCCAGCGGTTCGCGATCGGCTGCACCCGCCAGGTGTCGTACGGGGCCGTCGGCAGGAACTGGTTGTACGTGCCGCCGGTGTCGGTGGTGCCGAGCAGGCCGGCCCCGTACGCCACCTCCAGCAGCAGCGCCGCGGTCGGCTCGTCCAGACCGGCCGACCGGGCCAGCCGCCGCAGGTCGCGCACACCGAGCCCTCCCGAGCGGAGAGTGGCGGCCGGCTCCTCGCTCAGGGCCTCGAGCAGCGCTTCGGCCTGGCGTACCGCCTCCATCGCCTGACCGGCCCCGGCGGAGTCGACGGTCGCGGGATCCCGCACGTCGTCGGCGGGGATCTGCGGCGGCGTCGGGTGCAGCGCGCCGAGCGGTCCGGTGTCGCGGCGCAGCAGCATCCCGACCTCCCGTGGCAGCTCCACGGTGGTCTCGCTGGTGGCGACGAGCAGGTGGTGGGCGACCAGCCAGCCGACCGGGGAGTCGGCCGACCCCGACGCGCCGGGCTTGGTCGTGCCGACCGGGGGACCGGCCGCCAGCCGGTCCAGCACCGCCCGCGCGGAGGGCGGGGCCGACAGCAGGGTGCGCCGCAGCCGCGCCGCGTCGTCGACCAGGGCGGCGGCGTCCGGGCTGAGCTCCCGGGCCGGACGACCCAGCCCCGCGGGGTGGGGCGGGCAGACCTCGTCGACCGTTCCGACCAGCCGAAGCTCGCTGTCCGGCCCGTACACCAGGGCGTAGGCCCGCAGGCGGTCGACCGCGGCCCGTACACTGTCGGGCTCGGGTGCAGGCTCGCTCGCTTGTGCGAGCGCCAGCACCGCGGCCACGGACGTGGTCCCGTCCGCGGCCAGGGTCAACCGCAGCGCGTCGAGGATCTCCAGGGTGAACCTGTCCAGCCCGTCGAGAGCGCGCGCCACGGACAGCCGGGACGCCGCCCGGGCCGCGAGGGCCGACAGGTCGGCCGGCACCGGGACGACGAGGTCCGGGCGCAGCTCGATCAGCGCCCCGAGCCGGTCGTCGGGCAGGGCGCGCAGGTGATCGGCGAGCGTGTCGGCCATCGTTTCCACGCTAGCCGACCTTTCGTAGGCTCTTCGGATTCGGGTTGGTCGACCATGGCTTGATGGCTAGCCTTGTGATCGGGGCTGACGGAGAAAGCTGAGGTTTGTGGTGCCGACGGGTCGAGTCAAGTGGTACGACACCGCCAAGGGATTCGGCTTCCTCACCAGGGACGACGGCGGCGACGTGTTCGTGCACAAGGCCGCCCTGCCCTCGGGTGTGGAGGAACTCAAGCCTGGGCAGCGTGTTGAGTTCGGCGTGGTGGAGGGCCGCAAGGGCAACCAGGCCCTGCAGGTCAGGTTGGTGACTCCCCCGCCGTCCGTCGCAGAGCTACGCCGTCGCCCGGCCGACGAGCTGCACGGCCTCATCGAGGACATGATCAAGTTGTTGGAGGCGAAGGTGCAGCCCGAGCTGCGGCGGGGGCGCTTCCCCGACCGCAAGACCTCGCGCACCGTCGCGCAGGTCGTGCACGCCGTGGCGCGCGAGCTGGAGGTCTGACCCGCGCGAGGCGCGCACCCTCGCGCGGGGTCCTGGGAGTGCGGGCCGGGGGTCTAGGGGGTCCGGCCGGGCCAGCCCGGAATCTCCGTGGCGGCCCTGTGCAGCAACGTGTCCACCGCCGCGCGCCCCTCGTCGCCGAGGTCCATTGTGAACTCGTTGACGTAGAGGGCGATGTGGCGCTTGACGACGTCGGGCTCCATCTCCTGAGCGTGCGCGAGCACGTACTCCCGGCTCGCATCCGGGTCGGCCCACGCCCGGCGCAGGGATTCGCGGATCCACTCGGCCGCCCGCGCCGGGTCGACCGACCCGCGCCGGGCCAGGATCGCGCCGAGCGGGATCGGCAGGCCGGTGTCCTCTTCCCACCACTCGCCGAGGTCCACGAGCGCGGTCAGGCCGAACTTCGGGTACGTGAAGCGCGCCTCGTGGATGACGAGTCCGGCGTCGTACGCCCCGGCCGCCACGCCCGGCATGATCTCGTGGAAGGGCACCACCTCGATGCGGTCCGGCCGGTGGCCGTGCTGGGCCACCCACAGCCGCAGCAGCAGGTACGCGGTGGTCCGGTCGCCGGGCACCGCCACCGTCGCACCCGCGAGGTCGGTGCGGTCCTTGACCAGCACCAGCGGCCCGCAGCCGCGCCCGAGCGCCCCGCCGCACGGCAGCAGGTCGTACTCGGCGCGCAGCCACGGCAGCGCCGCGTAACTCACCTTGACCAGGTCGTAGCGGCCGCGCTCGGCACCGGTGTTGGTCACGTCCACGTCCGCGTACGTCACGGTCATTGGCGGCGCGTCGGGCACGAGCCCGTGGACGAGCGCGTGGAACACAAAGGTGTCGTTCGGGCACGGCGAGATCGCGAGCGAGAGCGTCACGGCGTTGACCTTAGCCCGCGGACCCCAGGCGTGGGCCGACGTCGGGCGCCGGCTCGGGTGGCGGGCGCAGCGCGGCCGAGGCCGCGGTGAGCGCGTCGAGCGCCTCCCGGATCCGCCACGCGGCCCGGTCGCGCGGGCCGACGGGGTTCGAGACGGTGCGCAGCTCGGCGAAGCCCGCACCGGAGAGGGCTGCCGCGCACGCCACCCCGTATCCCTCCATCCCCTCGGCGACCGCGTCCGGGTAGCGGGCGGCGAGGGCGGCGGCGGTCGGTGCCGTGCCGGTCACCGTCGAGACGGTGAGCACCGCCCCGGTGACCGCCGCGGGGAGCGCGGCCCGCAGGGCGGTGAGCAACACCGGGTCCGGGGCCATGACCGTGCTGCCGAAACCGAGTTCGTCGAGGGGGAGGAAGCCGTCGGCGGTGGCCGCCCCCAGGTCGGCGGCGATGCTGCGGGTGGCGAGGACGACCATCCCGACCTTCGCACGGGCGGGGAAGCCTCCGCCGATCCCGGCCGACACCACCCAGCGGTACGGCCGGCCCACTGCCTCGGCCAGGGCCAGCAACCGGGCGGTGCCGGCGGCCGCCGCGGCCGGGCCGACCCCGACCGCCGCGACGGTGACCTCGGCCTTACCGGGGGGCAGGCCCGCGAGCACGGCGTCCCGCTCGGCCGCCACCGCCGTGGCCACCAGCATCCTGCTCATCGCTCGGTCTGCTCGACGGGCCGCGCCGCCCCCGGACGGTAGATGTGGTACCCGGGTGGGGCGAGCATTTCCTCCTCGGTTGGGGGCGCCGGCAGCGCGGGCGCCTGCGGGGAGGACGCCGGGGATGGGGGCGCCGGCGAGGTCGGCCGCGTGGGGGTCGGCCGCGGTCTTTTGGCGGGCGCCTGCTGCGCCGGGCCGGCGGGCGGGGTGTGCGTGCCGTTGAGCCGTTCCCGGCGCAACCGTACGGCGGCGAGGATCGCGCGGGCGGCGGCGAGGACCGTCGCGGCCGCCGCGACGCCCACGCCGACCCGGCCGTCGAACGGGATCAGCCCGACTCCGCCGCCAGCCACCCAGGCGAGCATGAGCAGCGTCTCGGCGTGGGCGAACGCGCTGGTCCGGACGTGTTCGGGCACCCGTTCCTGGATTGTGGCGTCCACGGACAGCTTGGCCAGGCCGCTGGCGATCGCCGCACCCAGGCACAGAAGGGTCACGATCGGGAGCGTGAACCGGATCGTGGCGAGGAGGGCGAGCGCGGCGGTGACGAGCAGGACGGCGGCCTGGACCGCGAGCGGGCGGCGGATGCGCAGCGCGGTCCCGACGGCGGTGGCGAGGAAGGTGCCGGTCGCCAGCGCCGCCCCCACGAGCCCGAGCGCCGCCTCCGGGCGCAGCCGCAGCGCCAGGAGCTGGGTGTCCAGGTCGCCGGCCTTGACGCTGAACGCGAGGAAGAGCAGCAAGAACCCGTAGAGCGCGCGGAGGCTGGCGCTGCCGGCGAGGGCCGCGAGCACGAGCCGCCCGGACAGGACCTTCTCGCCGTTGGCCGGCCGGCGCAGCAGGTGCACGATCCGGGGCATGGTCTGCGGCCGGTCGCTGTCCGCGCGTGGCGGCAGGCGCAGCGCGACCACCATTCCGACCAGGAAGATCACCGAGGCCACGCGCAGCGGCCACTGTGGGCCGAAGGTGAAGGCCGCGGCGCCGAGCGGCGCGACTGCGGCCCCCGCCAGGGTGCCGTAGACGCTGGCGCGCGCCCCGGCTTCGGACAGCCCGAGCCGTGCGGGCAGCAGCCGCGGCACCGCGGCGGAGCGGGCCACGCCGTAGGACCGGGAGAGCACCAGCACCCCGAACGCGGCCGGGTAGAGGCCGAAACCGCCGATGTGGTCGGAGATCAACCAGGCGAGGAAGGCCCGGCCGAGCATGGTGGCGGCGAGCGCGTACCGCCGGCCGTGCCGGAAGTGGTCGAGCAGCGGGCCGACCACGGGCGCGAGCAGGGCGAACGGCACCATCGTGACGAGCAGGTACAGCGCCACCTTGCCGCGGGCCTCGCCGAGCGGCGCGGAGAAGAAGATCGTGCCGGCCAGGCCGATCGCGACGAGCGTGTCCCCGGCGCACGAGGCCGCGTGCAGGTCGAGCAGGCGGATCATGCCCACCTCGCCGGCGGCTCCCCGGTCGCGGATCGCGCGCACGCTGCGCGCCAGCCACCGGCTCCCCCGCACCGTGCCGGTGCCCACGACGCGGGCGGCCCGCACGACACCGCCGGCCGCGCGCGTACCGCCGGACCGCCTGCCCGCAGGGTCGGCTCCGCCGGACCGGCCGGCCCGGGTGACGCTCCTCGCAGCCATGTGCACCATCCTGGCGCATCGGCACCTGGGCCCGTGGGGGACAATCGGAACGTGACCCGAAACGCCGCTCGTGCCGCGCGCCTGGACCAGGTGTGCGCCGGTGCCGTGGACCTCGCGCGCGCCGCGATCACCGAGGTGGACGCGGACCAGGTCGGCGAGCACATCGAGGCGGTGCCCGAGGCGGAGCGGGTGGTGACCCACCTGTTCGAGTGCCTGATGCCGGGCTACCGCGGCTGGCGGTGGGCGGTCACCGTGACGCGCGCGCCGCGCAGCCGTCATGTCACGGTCAGCGAGACGGTGCTGCTGCCCGGCCCGGATGCGCTGCTGGCGCCTGGCTGGGTGCCGTGGCGGGAGCGGCTGCAACCCGGCGACGTGGGCGTCGGCGACCTGCTGCCCACCCCGCCGGGCGATCCCCGCCTGCAGCCGGGCTACGTGCAGTCGGACGACCCGGCCGTGGAGGAGGTGGCCTGGGAGTTGGGGCTCGGCCGGCCGCGGGTGATGTCCCGCCAGGGCCGCGAGGAGACCGCCCAGCGGTGGTACGAGGGATCGCACGGGCCGCACGCCGAGATCTCGGTCGCCGCGCCGAAGAGCGCCCGGTGCGGTTCGTGCGGGTTCTACCTGCCCCTCGCCGGGTGGCTGCGGCAGATGTTCGGCGTGTGCGGCAACGTCTACGCGCCGGACGACGGTCGGGTGGTCGCGGCGGACCACGGGTGCGGCGCGCACTCGGAGGTGCTTGCGGAGTCGGGGCCGGCCATCGACGAGTTGCCGACCGTGTACGACGACGGCGAGGTCGAGTCCGTCTCATCCTGATCCGGTCCGCGTGACCGCGGCCCCGGTCACCGCGCCCGGTCCCGGCGGCGTCGCCGGTTGGCGTCGTGCCTGATCATGACGAGCAGACCGGCGAGACCCCACACCACGCCCGCCAGGCAGATCTGCGCCCACGCGGTGCGCCCGCCGGCCCACAGCGCCAGCCCGAGGACCGCCCAGACGACCAACCCGGCCACGGCGAACGGGACCATCGGCGGGTCCAGCGGTTTCAAGGGCTCGCGTTCGGGCACGGGCACAGCGTATCGGCGGGCCCCGGTCCACTCGCGATGCCGGCTGCGGGCTCACGTACGATGCGCCCCGAAGTGGCCGCTCACCCTACCGAGGTCCCGATGACAACCAGCGCACCGCCGGCCCCCACGGCACGCAACCGCATCGACCGCTTCTTCGAGATCTCCGCACGTGGCTCGACCATCGGCCAGGAGATCCGCGGTGGCTTCGCCACGTTCTTCACGATGGCCTACATCGTCGTGCTCAACGCGCTGATCCTCGGTGGCGGTACCGATGGCGAGGGCAACAGGCTGGCGATCGTCGCCGTGTCCTCGGCGACGGCGCTGGTCGCCGGGATCATGACGATCCTGATGGGCGTGGTGGGCCGGTTCCCGCTCGCGCTGGCGGCCGGGCTGGGCGTCAACGCCATGGTGTCGGTGGAGATCGCGCCGCAGATGACCTGGGCCGACGCGATGGGCCTGGTGGTGATCGAGGGTGTGATCATCACGATCCTCGTGCTGACCGGCCTGCGTACCGCGATCTTCAAGGCCGTGCCGACGCAGTTGAAGACCGCGATCGGGGTCGGCATCGGTTTGTTCCTCACCGTGATCGGCCTGGTCGACGCCGGCTTCGTGCGCCGGGTCCCCGACGTGGCGAACACGACCGTGCCCGTGGGCCTCGGCATCGGCGGCAAGCTGATCAGCTGGCCGACGCTCGTCTTCGCCGTGGGGCTGATCGCCACGTTCATCATGGTGGCGCGCCGGGTGAAGGGGGCGATCCTGATCGGGATCGTCGGCTCGACGGTGTTCGCCATCATCGTCCAGGCGATCGCCAAGCTCCCCGCGCAGGGCGGGCCGGGCGGCGACCCGAAGGGCTGGAGCCTGAACATCCCCCAGTGGCCGGAGAAATTCATCGGCCTGCCGGACCTGAGCCTGCTCGGCCGGTTCAACGTGCTCGGCTCGTGGGAGCGGGCCGGCTGGCTGGTCGCGCTGATGTTCGTCTTCACGCTGCTGCTGACCGACTTCTTCGACACGATGGGCACGATGGTCGCGGTCGGGCAGGAGGCCAACCTGCTGGACGCGAGCGGCACGCCGCCGCGGACCAGGGAGATCCTCCTCGTGGACTCGATCGCCGCGGCCGCCGGCGGCGCGGCGAGCGTGTCGAGCAACACGTCCTACATCGAGAGCGCCGCGGGTGTGGGCGAGGGTGCGCGCACCGGTTTCGCGAACCTGGTGACCGGTGGCCTGTTCCTGGTCGCCATGTTCTTCGCGCCGCTGGTGCAGATCGTGCCGTTCGAGGCGGCGAGCACCGCGTTGGTGGTCGTCGGGTTCCTCATGATGCAGGCGGTGCGGACCATCGACTGGTCGGACTATGAGATCGCGATCCCCGGGTTCCTGGCGATCGTGCTCATGCCCTTCACGTACTCGATCTCCAACGGCATCGGCGCGGGCATCATCGCGTACGTGCTGCTCAAGCTGTTCAATGGCAAGGCGCGCGAGGTGCACCCGCTGCTGTACGGGGTGGCAGTCCTGTTTGTCCTGTTCTTCCTGCGCGGACCGCTGGAGAACCTCGTGTAGCAGTGCTGGTCGATACGATGATGGACGTGGTGCGATCGCCGTAAGGGGTGACAGGCGTCACAGTCCCTGTCGTTAGCTTAGCTCATTAGCTAGGCTAATGAGCGTGACGGAACGGACGGTGGTGGTGAAGCGCGTGACGACAGCGCAGCTCGCCAAGGCGCTTCGCGATGCCATCACCCGGTTCAACCGACGGGTCCGGCAGGCGCGTCCGGTCGGCGACCTCACGGGCACCCAGCTCTCCGCGATGACCAGCCTGGAGCTGGCCGGGGCGATGACCCCCCGGGAGCTGGCCGAGGTCGAGCGGGTCCAGCCACCGACGATGACCAAGATCATCGCTAGGTTAGAGGAGCGCGGCCTGGTCCAACGCACGCCGCACCCGACCGACGGCCGGCAGGTCATCCTCTCTGTGACCGAGGAGGGGCGCGCTGTGCTCGCGATGCACGAACGCGCCCGCGGCGAGTGGCTGACCAGGATGCTCGACACGCTGACCCCGGAGGAACGCGACACGCTCCGGCGCGCCGCCGAGATCCTGGAGAAGCTGGCGCGCGGCTGATAAGGGGGTCTTCGCACCACGGCACCTCCGCTCCGTCCACTGTAGAAGTGCTAGTGGTATGGGGGAGGCGCACCTCATCGTGCGGAGACGCTTGGGCCGAATATTCCAATCGCTGACGATCCGCAACTACCGCCTGTTCGCCACCGGTCAGCTGGTCAAGCTGATCGGGGTCTGGATGCAGTTCACGGCCCAGTACTGGCTGGTCCTGCAGCTGTCGCACGACTCCGGCACCGCGCTCGGCACCGTGGTGGCGTTGCAGTTCCTGCCGGTGCTGTTCCTCTCGCTGTACGGCGGCAAGCTCGCGGACCGGTACGACAAGCGCAAGCTGCTCATCGTCGTCAACGCGGCGTGGAGCGTGCTCTCCCTGGTCCTGGCGTTGATGATCATGTCGGGTGTGGTGCGGCTCTGGCACGTCTTCGTCTTCGCCGGCCTGCTCGGCGTCGTCAACGCGATCGAGACGCCGGTACGGCAGGCGTTCGTCTCGGAGATGGTCGAGACGCGGCTGCTGCCGAACGCGCTCGCCCTGTCGGCCGCCACCTTCAACTCCGCCCGCATCGTCGGGCCGGCCCTGGCCGGTCTGGCCATCGCCTGGTTCGGCACCGGCCCGGTCTTCCTCGTCAGCGCGCTCAGCTCCATCTCGCCGGTCTTCAGCTTCGTGCGGATGCGCGCGGCTGAGCTGCACCGCGAGGACCTGCCGCCGCAGGACGCGCGTCAGGTGTCCATCCGGGACGGCCTGCGGTACGTGTGGCGCCGCTCCGATCTGGTCATGGTGATGACGATGATCGCGGTGGTCGGGGCGGTCGGCTTCAACTTCGGGATCACGCTGCCGATCCTGGCGAAGACCACCTACGACACCGGCGCCGAGGCGTTCGGCCTCTTCACGACCCTGCTCGCCCTGGGCTCGCTCGCCGGGGCGCTGGCCAGTACCGGGCGGCGGGAGCGCCCGTCGGCGTACGTCGTGATCGGCTCGGCCATGCTGTTCGGGCTGCTGGAGGTCGCGGTGGGCGTCGTGACCAGCTTCTGGCTGGTGTCGCTGCTCCTCGTGCCGACCGGCTTCTTCATGATCTTCTTCGCCCAGTCCGCCAACCAGCGGGTGCAGCTCGGGGCGGACGCGGCGTACCGGGGCCGGGTCATGGCGCTCTACGTGCTCGTGTTCCTCGGCAGCACCCCGGTCGGCGGACCGCTGATCGGCTGGTTCGCCGAGGTCGCGGGCGCTCCGGCCAGCATCTGGGTCGGCGGACTGGTGTCGCTGGTGACCGCGGCCGTCGCGCTCGCGCTGCAACTGCGCTCGAGCGGGGACCGGCTGCGCGTGCGGATGCGTCCCCGGCCCCGTGTGTACGTGACCGTGGCGAAGGAGACCATCGCCCCGGCCCGCGTCGGCTGAGCGCATCGCGTCCGCGCCGCGCGCGTCGTCCGCGCGGCGTTCGACGCGTGAGCGGTGGGCAGGTCGTGAATTCGGTGGCGGGATCGACGAACCTCGCCGTAACCTCGAGGTCGTGTGGGTCGTGCACGCCCTGCTCGTCGTCGTGGCTCTGGTGCTGCTGGCGCTCCTGCCGTGCCTGATCGCACTCGCTATCACATCAGCGGACGAGTACATCGGGACGGCGTCGCGGGCAGCGCGGCGGTGCCTGCGCACCGCTCGCGGCTGGCTCGCCGCCCGGCCCGGCTTCGGCTGGCTGGCGGTCCCTGAGCCGCCGACGCCCGTCGGCCCGCCGATCGAGCAGATCGCGGCGGATCTGCGGCGGCTGCACCGGCAGCGGCTGGAGATCGCCACCCGGTCGACGGTGTGGTTCACCGCCGTCCAGCGCGCCTACGACGAGCGCCTGTGCCTGGCCTGCCGCTCGCTCGGGATCGAGCAGCACCTGGACTCGCTGGAGGGTGTCGACCGGGAGATCGAGCGGGTCCGCGTGGAGGGTGAGCTGCTCGCCGCCGGGATGGTGCTCTCGCCCCTGGGTGCCGACCCTCGCCAGGGCAGGCCGTGAGGCTGTTCGTCGCCGTCTACCCGCCACCCGTGGTGGTCGACGACCTCGCGAAGACCCTGCGCACGCTGGCGATCGGGCGGGCGGCGGCCGACGGCGTCAACGTGCGGCTGGCGGCGCCGGAGCGGATGCACGTCACGCTCGCGTTCCTCGGCGAGGTACCCGACACCCGGCTGGCCGACGTGCGGACCGCGATCGGCGCGGGGGTCACCGTCTGGGCCGCCACGTGGCCGAGGCCCACACCCCCGGTCCTGACGGTGGCCGGCGGCGGCCGGTTCGGGCGGGGCCGGTTCACGATCCTGTGGGCGGGTGTGCGCGGAGACGTGGCGGCGCTGCACGACCTCGCCACCGCAGTGCGCCGGCAGCTTCGTCGCGCCCGGCTGCCGTACGATCCCAAGCCGCTGCGCCCGCACCTGACGGTCGCGCGGCCGGGCGACCGGCTGCCCGCCGAGGTGCTCGCCGCCGACCGCGCCGCGCTCGACGGGTACTCAGGTCCGGAGTTCGGTGTGGACGAGATCCGCCTCGTGCGCAGTTACCCCGGTCCGGAACCCCGTTACGAGCACCTCGCGAGGTGGCCGCTGCGCGCGGCGTGAGCGCGGCGCGTGATCCGGTGCCGCGCGCGCCTCGTGCGCTGTGACGCTCATGGCGCAGCGCACGAGGCGCGTGTCGGCATCGCTCTCCTGTGGCCGGTCCGCTACCAGGCCCAGGCCTCCGGACCGGGGCCGCCCTTGCCGACCGGCGGGAAGATCTCATCGAGCCGGGCGAGCGTCTCCTCGGACAGCGGCACGGACAGCGCGCCGAGCGAGGCGTCCAGCTGCTCGACCGTCCGCGGCCCGATGATCGGTGCGGTCACACCGGGGCGCGACAGCAGCCAGGCGAGCGCGACGTTCGCCGGGTCGTGGCCCAACTCCGCGCACAGCTTCTCGTACGCCTCGATGGCCGCCCGGTGCGTCTCCAGCGCCTCACTCGCCCGGCCCTCGGCCGACCGCGCCGCCGACCCGTCCTGCAGCTTGCGCAGCGCGCCGCCGAGCAGCCCGCCGTGCAGCGGCGACCACGGGATGATCCCGATGCCGTACGCCATCGCCGCGGGCAGCACCTCCAGCTCCACGTGCCTGGTGACCAGGTTGTAGATGCACTGCTCGGAGACGAGCCCGAGGAAGTGCCGCCGTGCCGCGGACTCCTGCGCGGCGACCAGGTGCCAGCCGGCGAAGTTGGACGAGCCGACGTAGCGGACCTTGCCCTGGGCGACGAGCACCTCCATGGCCTGCCAGATCTCCTCCCACGGAGTGGACCGGTCCACGTGGTGCATCTGGTAGAGATCGATCCAGTCCGTGCGCAGCCGTCGCAGCGAGTCCTCGCAGGCCCTGATGATGTGCCGGGCCGACAGCCCGCGGTCGTTCGGCCATTCGCTCATCTTGCCGAACACCTTGGTGGCGAGGACCACCTTGTCCCGCCGCCCGCCGCCCTGGTCGAACCACCGTCCGATGATGTTCTCGGTCACGCCTTCGCCCAGCTTCCAGCCGTAGACGTTGGCGGTGTCGAAGAAGTTGATGCCGTGGTCCAGTGCCCGGTCCATGATGGCGTGGCTGTCCGACTCCGTCGTCTTGGGGCCGAAGTTCATCGTCCCGAGACAGAGCCGGCTCACCGACAGGCCGGTGCGGCCGAGGTTCGTGTACTCCATGACCCCTACCGTAAACGCCTCGCCAGGGCGGTCGGGAAACCGGAAAGCTGACCGCGGGACGGCCACGTGCCGCACATGGCGCAGTCCCGAGCTGGCGGCCGCGGTGGCGGCGTCGAGGCAAACCGCGACGAGCGGTGGGCTGAGTACTGCGCACAGTGGGCTGTCCGCCCCGGCTCGCGGATGAGGCGGTGCTCGCCGGGCGCGGGCCGGTCAGGAGGTCTCGCGGGCGGCCGGTGCGCTGCCGAAGAGCACGTCGTCCCAGCTCGGCAACCGCTTGCGCGGCTTGTCCCCGGGACCCGAGGCGTCGCCCGACGCCGACGAGCTGCGCCGGGGACGCAGCACGGCCAGAGACGGCACCGGCGGCACCTCGTTGGCCGACTCGCGCTCGTCCTCGAACGGCGAGCCGGGACCGGGGCCGAGCAGGGCGGCCGCGCCTCCGGACATCGGCCGCTGCCGCGGCGGCTGGATGGGTGGCACGTCGAGCCCACGGCCACCGGATGTCGCGAGTGGACGGTCGAGGGAGGCGAGCAGGGCGTCCCGCCCGGCGCGGATCGGGTCGCGCCCGCGCGCCTCGCCGCCACGGTTCAGCCCGCCGGTACGAATCTCGGTGGCGTGCCCCGGCTCCCCGTCGCGGCCCGGCTCACCCGACGGACGCGGCTCGCCGAGACGGCCCGGGTCGGACCGGGTCGGGCCGGGCAGGGCGTGGCCGCCACGACCCGCCGGCGGATCCTGGCCGGCGGCCTGCGAGGGCCGTTCGGCGCACAGGTACCGGGCCATGTCGTCGTACGGCGACACGGTCTGGCGGCTCTTGTCGAGCTCCCAGACGGCCTGCGCGGTCGCCTTGCCCGACGGCCACGTGGCGACGATGCGCCAGGTGCCGTCGTCACGCCGGTACGCGTCCCACGAGATCTTCTCACTGTCGATGCCGTGCTGGGCCAGCCGGCCGTCCACCACCTGCGCGAGCGAGGCGCCCTTCTCGGAGGTCTTGAGCCTGGTGCGCCGCGCGTGCTGCGCGAGCATCGCGCGCTCCTGCAGCACCGGCCCGGCGTACCGGAGCACCCGGTCCACCGGGACGCCCGCCATCCTCGCCACGTCATCGGCCGACTCGCCGGCCCGGATGCGCGCCTGGATGTCGCGGGGTGAGAGCGCCTGTCCCTCGTCCGAGGCGGTGGCGACGGTCAGGGTGGCCGTCCTCGCGCTGCGATCGCGCTGCGTGGCGGCTGCTACCCGATCGTCGATGGGCAGCGCGAGGAGGCGCCCCACCTCGTCCGCCAGGACAAGAGCCTGGCCGTCCTCGGAGAGGGCGACGAAGCGTACCGGCCGCATCGCATGCCTCCGTCCTGCGAGCTGCCCGCTGCGGGGGGCGCGGGCGACACCGCGTCCGGTGTCTCCCGGACACGGTACGCCGAACCCGGGCGGGATGGGGAGAAGCCACGCCGTGAATCGTGGGCTGGGGGAGCCGCGTTCTGATCCGCAGGACCGGAATGCGGCAGACTCAGCTCCTCGCGATGAGGAAGTCGAGGCAGGCGGTCAACGCCTCGACGTCCGACGGTTCGATCGCGGGGAACAGGGCGATCCGCAACTGGTTGCGGCCGAGCTTGCGGTACGGCTCGGTGTCCACGATCCCGTTGGCCCGCAGCGCCGCGGCGAGCGCCTTCGCGTCCACCGATTCGTCGAAGTCGATCGTCGCGACGACGGGGGAGCGCAGCGCGGGGTCGGCGACGAACGGCCGGGCCACCGGCGAGCGCTCCGCCCAGCCGTACAGGATCGCGGCGCTCTCCGCGGTGCGCTTCGCCGCCCACGCCAGTCCGCCCTGCTCGAGCAGCCAGTCGGTCTGTTCGGCGGCGAGGAAGATCGTGGCCAGCGCCGGGGTGTTGTAGGTCTGCTCCTGACGGGAGTTCCCGATCGCCGTCACCAGGTCCAGGAAGGCCGGGATGTAGCGGCCCGACTCCTTGATCTCGTACGCCCGGGCGATCGCGTCGGGCGACATCAGCGCGATCCACAGCCCGCCGTCGGAGGCGAGGCACTTCTGCGGCGCGAAGTAGTAGACGTCGCACTCGCGCACGTCCACCTCGACGCCGCCGGCCGCGGAGGTCGCGTCCACGAGCATGAGCGCGCCGGGGTCGGCGTTCGACACGCGGCGCACCGGGACGAGCACACCGGTCGAGGTCTCGTTGTGCGGCGTGGCGTACACGTCGACCCCGGCCTCGGCCGCGAGCGTGGCCGCCGAGCCCGGTTCGGCGGCGCGTACGCTCACCTCCCGGATGAACGGCGCGATCTTGACCGCCTCGGCGAACTTCGCGCCGAACTCGCCGAAGGACGCGAGCTGGGCGTGCTCGCGGACCAGCCCGAACGTCGCCACCTCCCAGAACGCGGTGGTGCCGCCGTTGCCGAGCACGACCTCGTACCCCTCGGGCAGGCTGAACAGCTCGGCCAGGCCACGGCGCAAACGGGCCACCTGGTCGCGTACGGTGCGCTGGCGGTGCGAGGTGCCCAGGTACGAGGTGGCGACCTGGCGCAGTGCGTCCACGGCCGCCGGCCGCACCTTGCTGGGCCCGGACCCGAACCGGCCGTCGGCGGGCTTGATCTCGTCGGGGATGCGGATGGTGCTCAGGTCAGCCACGATGATCGAGGTCCTTCCAGGGCGGCCGTCGGGAAGGCGGCCGCTGCCGGAAGGGATTGTTTCACGCGGGCGCGGGGTCGCCGAGCGGAATGGGGCGCGGTGTGCGCCACGTCAAACGCGTGTGGAGAGCGCGCCACGTCACAGGCGGGGTGTGGCCGCGGGACCGGCCCGGGGGCTCCGACACCCCGGCCGGGGTGCATGGTGGAAGGGGCTCCGCGTCGCGGCAGCCCCTTCCGGCTGTCGCTGGCGGGAACCGTCAGTGGTGCTTCGCGATCTCCGCGAGCACGTCCTCGGGCACCTCGACCACGGTCTCGTGGGCCGGGATGTCCAACTGGGCCAGCGTCTCCGGGTCGGTGACCCGCCAGCCCTGGACCACGAAGGTGCCCCGGTCCGTCCGGTACAGCGATGGGCAGTTCGAGTCGCCGGATAGCCGTGTCTTGCGGATGAAGGTCAGTTTCATCGTTGCTCCCCGTTGCCTTGGGAAGGTCGCCCGCGACGGTGCGGGTGACTCGCCTGCATTATGAGGGTTCCTGCGCCTCTTGTCCTGTGTGTACCGTCTGTCATGGAGTGATCACAGTACCCTCGGTGATGGCATACCCGGGCGGCTCACCTCCAAAATCGCCCAACTGGTCTAATACAGGCATTTTGGTGGCTACCAAGATTTGCGACAAAACCGCGGCACCCGAGAGATCGGGTGCCGCGGCGGGCGAGATCGCCGAGTCCGAGCGGGCCTCAGTGCGCGATGCTGGCCCAGCCCTCCACGGTCTCCGGCTTGCGCGGGCCGGGACCGACGTAGCGGGCGGACGGGCGCACCAGCCGGCCGAGCTTCTTCTGCTCCAGAATGTGGGCGCTCCAGCCGGCAACCCGGGCACAGGTGAACATCGACGTGAACATGTGCGCCGGAACCTCCGCGAAGTCGAGCACCACGGCCGACCAGAACTCGACGTTGGTCTCCAGCACCCGGTCCGGTCGGCGGTTGCGCAGCTCCTCCAGCGCCGCCTTCTCCAGCGCCTCGGCGACCTCGTACCGCGGCGCGCCCAGCTCCTTGGCCGTGCGGCGCAGCACCCGCGCCCGCGGGTCCTCGGCCCGGTACACCCGGTGGCCGAAGCCCATGAGCCGCTCACCCCGGTCGAGCACCGACCGCACGTAGCCCTCAGCGTCCCCGGTGCGCTCCACCTCCTCGAGCATGTGCAGCACGCGCGAGGGCGCCCCGCCGTGCAGCGGCCCGCTGAGCGCCCCGATGCCCGCCGAGATGCAGGCCGCCACGTCCGCACCCGTGGAGGCGGCGACCCGGACGGTGAACGTCGAGGCGTTCATGCCGTGCTCGGCGGCGGCGATGAAGTAGGCGTCCACCGCCTTGACGTGCCGCGGGTCGGGCTCGCCGCGCCAGCGCCTCATAAACCGTTCGACGATCGTGGAGGCCTTGTCGATCTCCTTCTGCGGCACCGCCGGCAACCCCAGGCCGCGCGCGGACTGAGCGACGAACGACAGCGCCGTGACCGACACCCGCGCGAGGTCCTCCCGGGCCTGCTCGTCGGTGATGTCCAGCAACTGACCCAGCCCCCAGTACGGGGCGAGCATCGCCACGGCGGACTGCACGTCGACCCGGATGTCGCCGGAGTGCACCGGCACCGGGAACGGCTCGGCCGGCGGCAGGCCGGGGCCGAACTTCCCGTCGACCAGCAGCGCCCACACGTTGCCGAAGGAGACACGCCCGATCAGGTCCTCGATGTCGACACCCCGGTAGCGCAGGGCCCCGCCCTCCCGGTCCGGCTCGGCGATCGCGGTCTCGAAGGCGACCACGCCCTCCAGTCCTGGCTTGAAATCGGACATCTCACTCTCCCGGATCCGCTCGTCGTCGGCGCTCGGCGACGCCCATCGTCCCGCCGTGGGCGGCTGCCGACCGCGTGTTCACCACATCCTGCCCGGACGGGTCGTTCACCACATCCTGCCGGAGAGGCCAGCCGCGCGGGCCGAGTCGATGTGTCGTGCGCGACACATCTTCGCGCCGGGGCGAGCGGCCAGAAAGGATGTCCCCGTGATTCCCCGAGAACCCGAATCGTTGTCGGGCATGCGCCGCGAGTACGCCGACCGGCCACTGTCCGAGTCGGATCTCGCCCCTGACTGGCCGACCCAGTTCGCGGCGTGGCTGGCCGACGCGGTTGCGGCCGGCCTGCCGGAGCCGAACGCCATGGTGCTCGCCACCGCCGCTCCCGACGGCCGGCCGTCGGCCCGCACCGTCCTGCTCAAGGGGTACGACGAGCGGGGGTTCGTCTTCTACACCAACTACCGCTCGCGCAAGGGCGTCGAGATCGCCGCCAACCCGTTCGCCAGCCTGGTCTTCCCGTGGTTCGCCATCCAGCGGCAGGTGGTGGTGTGCGGGGGCGTCGAGCCGGTGGAGCGCGCGGAGAGCGAGGCGTACTTCGCCACCCGGCCGCGCCAGGCACAGCTGGGCGCGTGGGCGAGCCGGCAGTCCCAGGTGATCCCCGACCGCGCGGCGCTGGAGGCCGAGGTGGCGGCGGCCGCCCGGCGGTTCCCGGGCCCGGTCGAGACGCCGCCGCACTGGGGCGGGCTGCGGGTGCGGCCCGAGACCGTCGAGTTCTGGCAGGGCCGCGCCGGGCGGCTGCACGACCGGCTGCGCTACCGCCGGACCGGGACCGGTTGGACGGTGGAGAGGCTCGCTCCGTGAGTGGCGCGGCATGAGTAGCCTCACCCACCACGTCAGGCGGCTCGCCGTCGACACCCGCCCGCTGCGGCACGCCCCGTACCGGCGGATGTGGCTGGGCAACGCGCTCTCGTTCCTCGGCTTCCAGCTCACCGCGGTGGCGGTGCCGCAGGAGATGTTCGAGCTGACCCGCGACTCGTTCTGGGTCGGGCTGCTCGGCCTGGCCGCGCTGGTCCCGCTGCTGATCTTCGCCCTGTGGGGCGGTGCCGTCGCCGACGCCATGGACCGCCGCCGGCTGTTGCTGGTCAGCTCGGTGTTCACCTGGGCGGCGACCCTGGGCCTGCTGGTCCAGGCGCTGCTCGGCATCGGCAGCCCGCACCTGCTGCTCTTCCTGACCGCGGTGCAGTCGATGGCGGTGGCGGTCAGCATGCCGACCCGTCAGGCGATCGTGCCGCGCCTGGTCGAGGCCGACGAGGTGCCCGCGGCGAACACGCTCAACTTCACCGTGAGCAACGCGGCGATGGTGTTCGGCCCGCTTGCGGCCGGCCTGGTGTTCGCGCTGTGGAGCCCGTCGGTCGGCCTGCCCATCGCGTACGGCGTCGACGCGCTGCTGTTCACCGGGACGCTGTGGGCGACCTGGCGGCTGCCACCCCTGCCGCCGGAGAACGGCCTGGTCGGGGCGCGCGCGGTGGGCTGGCGCAGCGTCGGGGAGGGCCTGCGGTTCCTGCTGACCACCCCGGTGCTGGTGCTGTCGTTCCTCATCGACATCGTCGCGATGGTGCTCGCGATGCCGCGCGCGCTCTTCCCCGAGGTGGCCGCGGTGCAGTTCGGCGGTGGCGCGGCGATCGGCTGGCTGTACAGCGCGATCGCGATCGGCTCTGTGCTCGGCGGCCTCACCTCCGGGTGGATCGGCCGGGTGCGCCGTCAGGGGCTGGCGCTCGTCCTCGCGGTCGTCGTCTGGGGCCTGGCGGTCGCGCTGGCCGGCCTCGCCCGGGAGCTGTGGCTGATGGTGACGCTGCTCGCGGTCGCCGGGTGCGCGGACCTCATCAGCGCGGTCTACCGCCAGACGATGCTCCAGCTCATCGCCCCGGACGCGCTGCGCGGCCGGCTCCAGGGGGTGTTCACCGCGGTCGTCGCGGGCGGCCCACGCCTCGGTGATCTGCGCGCCGGCGCGATGGCCACGGCCTGGGGCACGACGTTCGCCTGGGTGTCCGGTGGAGTCGCGGCCGCCGTGGTCGCCGTGCTCGTCGCGCTCGCCTTCCCGGCGCTGATCCGCTACCCGCGCCGGTAGGGTCGCAGGTCATGGAGACCACGCCGGTGACTCCCGCCGCCCTGTCCGGTGCCCAGTGGCCCATCGCCGCCGCCGGCCACCGCGCCGTCGTCGTGGAGGTGGGTGGGGGCCTGCGCACGTACGACGTGGCGGGCGAGTCTGTCGTGGACGGGTACGGCGAGGACGAGGTGTGTCCGGGCGCGGCCGGTCAGGTGCTGGCTCCGTGGCCGAACCGGATCCGCGACGGCCGCTACTCCTTCGACGGCGCGGAGTACCAGTTGCCGCTGTCCGAACCGAGCCGCCACAACGCGGCCCACGGGCTGGTCCAGTGGCTGCCCTGGTCGCGGGTGGCCGCCTCGGAGGACTCGGTTACCGTCGAGTGCGTCCTGCCCGCCCAGCCGGGCTACCCGTGGCCGCTGCGGCTGCGTACCACGTGGTCGGTGGGGGCCGACGGGCTGCGGGCCGCCCATGAGGCGACCAATCTCGGCCGCACGCCGGCGCCGTTCGGCTTCGGCGCCCACCCGTACGTGCGGGTGCCCGGCGTGCGGGTCGATGACACTCTGCTGCACCTGCCGGCGCGGCAGCGTCTGCTCGTCGACGCGCGCCTGCTGCCGGTCGGCGTCGCGCGCGTGGACGGCGTCTACGACTTCACCACCCCGCGCCGCATCGGCACGGTCGTGCTCGACTCGGCGTACGGCGGCCTGTCGCACGACGAGGCCGGCCACACCCGGGTCACTCTGTCCACACAGGATGGATCGAGGCGCGTAATGGTCTGGGCCGACCGATCGTTCCGCTGGTGGCAGGTGTACACCGGCGACACGCTGCCACCCGAGCGGGCCCGCCGGTCGGTCGCGGTCGAACCGATGACCTGCCCGCCCGACGCCTACCGCTCCGGGCGCGACCTGGTGGTCCTCGCGCCCGGCGAGTCCTGGCGGGGCACGTGGGGCATCCGCCCGGATCTGCGAAGGGAGTCGGATGGAGTTCCGTGAGGTGGTCCGTCGGCGGCGGATGGTGCGCAACTACGACCCGGACCGGCCGGTGCCGGCGGCGGTCGTGGACCGGTTGCTCGCGCACGCCATCCGGGCGCCCTCGGCGGGGTTCACCCAGGGCTGGGGGTTTCTCGTGCTCACCGAGGCCGCCGACCGCGAGCGGTTCTGGACGAGCACGACTCCCCCCGGGGCCCCCGAGGACTCGTGGCTGGCCGGCATGCGCAAGGCTCCGCTGATCATCGTGCCGCACGCCAACCGCGACGCGTACCTAAACCGGTACGCCGAGCCGGACAAGGGCTGGACCGACCGGGACGAGGCGCGCTGGCCGGTGCCGTACTGGCACATCGACGCCGGCTTCGCGGCGCTGCTCATGCTGCTCACCGCGGTGGACGAAGGGCTGGGCGCGTGCTTCTTCGGCATCCCGCCGGAGTTCACCGACGCGTACCGGGCCGCCTTCGGGGTGCCCGAGGAGTTCACCCCGATCGGGGCGGTCACTGTCGGCTACCCGGCACCGGACCGGCGGTCGCCGTCGCTGCGTCGGGGACGGCGACCGGTGGAGGAGGTGGTGCATTTCGGGCGTTGGCGGCGCGACTAATACCAAGGAACCCGACATAAGACGACAAATATCGTCGTCGGCGGGGCTCGCTACGCTGGCATCGGTTCTGGACGTGCCCGGTTACGGTCGGCGCAGGCAGGGGAAGGGGGCGACGCGCCGTGATCTTCAAAGCGGTCCGGGATGGGCGGCCCTACCCGGACCACGGCTTGACGATGAAGCAGTGGGCGGAGATCCCGCCGCGCCCGGTCCGGCTCGACCAGCTCATCACGACCAAGCGAGAGCTCGCCCTCGACAGGCTCCTCGCCGACGACTCCACCTTCTACGGGGACCTGTTCCCGCACGTTGTGCAGTGGCAGAACTGCCTGTACCTGGAGGACGGCCTGCACCGGGCGCTGCGCGCGGCCCTGCAGCAGCGCCGGGAGATGCACGCGCGGGTCTTGGTGCTGGACGCCTGATGACCCGCGTCGACCCCCTCGACCTGCTCGACCTCGACGGGCTGCACACCGACGAGGAGCGCGAGATCCGCGACGTCGTGCGTCGGCTCGTCGACGAACGGATCCGCCCGCACGTCGCGCAGTGGTACGAGGAGGGCCGGCTGCCTGCCCGGGAGCTCGCGGTGGAGTTCGGCGGGCTGGGCCTGCTCGGCATGCACCTGACCGGGTACGGCTGCGCCGGCGCCTCCGCGGTCGCGTACGGGCTGGCCTGCCTGGAGCTGGAGGCCGGTGACTCGGGCGTGCGGTCGCTCGTCTCCGTGCAGGGGTCACTGGCGATGTACGCGATCTGGCGGTACGGCTCGCCCGAGCAGAAGGAGCGGTGGCTGCCCCGGATGGCCACCGGCGAGGTCATCGGCTGCTTCGCGCTGACCGAGCCGGATCACGGGTCGGATCCGGCGAGCATGAAGACCCGGGCGGTCCGCGACGGATCCGGGTGGGTGCTGCGTGGCACCAAGATGTGGATCACGAACGCGCCGATCGCGGACATCGCGGTCGTCTGGGCGCGCACCGACGAGGGGATCCGGGGTTTCGTGGTGCCCATGGGCACCCCCGGAGTGACGACACGGGAGATCCGTCACAAGCTCTCGCTGCGCGCCTCCTCCACCGGCGAGATCGTGCTCGACGAGGTACGGCTGGACGCCGACGCCCAACTGCCGCTCGCCGACGGGCTGCGCGCGCCGCTGTCGTGCCTGACCCAGGCGCGGCTCGGGATCGTGTGGGGCTCGCTCGGGGCCGCCCGCGACTGCCTGCGCACCGCGATCGCGTACGCCTGCGACCGCGAGCAGTTCGGCCGGCCGATCGCCGCGTTCCAGCTCACCCAGGCCAAGCTCGCCGACATGGCGGTGGAGCTGCAGAAGGGCTACCTGCTCGCGCTGCACCTCGGGCGGGCGGCGGACGCGGGGACACTGCGGCCGGAGATGGTCAGCGTGGGCAAGCTCAACAACGTGCGGGAGGCGCTGGCGATCGCCCGGCAGTGCCGCACCATCCTCGGCGCGAACGGCATCAGCGGTGAGTACCCGGTGCTGCGGCACGCCAGCAACCTGGAGAGCGTGCTCACGTACGAGGGCACGTCGGAGATCCACCAACTGGTGATCGGACAGCGGCTGACCGGCTGTCCGCCTTCGCCTGACCGCAGGGCCGTCACCGCCCGCTCCCCGCTGACGGCCGAGGCGGCTTCGGCTCGCGCCTGTCGCACCCGCCGCTTACCGTTGGCGTAACGGAGACGGGCGGCGATGAGGACGGTGAGCCGACATGAGCGGTCCCGAGCAGGCCAGGCCGAGCGACCCGTACCCCACGGCGGAGTTGCCCGAGTACGAGCGGCCGTCCGAGGACGAGCGGGACCGCCTGGCGGGGGAGTCGGGCCGCCGCCGCGGCGGCTGCCTGCCCTGGCTGGCCGGCATCGTCAGCGTCGCCCTCGCGTTCGTGCTCGGCCTGAACGTGGCCGGCCTGTGGCCGCGGCTCACCAACCCGTTCGCCGAGAAGACCACCGACCGCAGCCAGCCGGTGCTGCTGAAGTCCATTCAGGACCTGAGCCGGTTCGTGGCGGCGAGCGGCAACTTCGAAGTCGTCGTGGACGTGCAGACCAATCGGCAGTTCGTGCCGGACATCATCTTCAACCAGCGGACGCTGTTCGTGGCCGCGGGCTCGGTCGACGCCTACGTCGACTTCGCCAGCCTGACCGAGGGTGCCCTCGTCGTCGACGAGGCCAACAAGCGGGTCGAGGTGACCCTGCCGGCGCCGCAGTTGGAGAAGCCCAGCATCGACAGCAACCGCAGCTACGTGTTCGCCGAACAGCGGGGCATCGTCAACCGGATCGGCGACCTGTTCGGCGGCGACCCCAATCGGCAGCAGCAGCTCTACCAGCTTGCCGAGGCGAAGATCGCAGAGGCCGCGCGCGCGAGCGAGTTGACCCGCCGCGCCCAGGAGAACACCGAGAAGATGCTGCGCGGCATGCTGACGTCGCTGGGCTACACGAGCGTGAACATCACCTTCGCGCAGCCGTGACCGGCGCCGGCCCGCTACTCGCTCGGCATGATGATCCAGAGGGCGATGTAGATCACGAACTGCGGTCCCGGCAGCAGGCACGACAGCACGAACAGCAGGCGAACCACGCCCGGGGACAGCCCGAAGCGGCGGGCCAGCCCCGAGCAGACCCCCGCGATCCACCGGTCGTCGCGCGGTCGCACCAGGTTCCGGCTGGGCATCGATGAACCACTCCTTCGATGATCGCGGCGCAATACCGCCGTCGTCTCGACCGTACGGGCACCATGGTTCGCCCGCATCCATCCGTGGACCGATCCGGGAACAGCGACTCCGTAGGGGAATCCCGGTACCCGACCCGGGGTACCCTCACCGGCGTGATCAGCGTCTTCGACCTCTTCACGATCGGAATCGGCCCGTCGAGTTCGCACACGGTCGGACCGATGCGCGCCGCCCGGATGTTCGTGACAGGCCTGAAGGCGGACGGTCAGCTCATCCAGGTCTCACGCGTGACCGCCGAGCTGTACGGGTCGCTGGGCGCGACCGGCCACGGTCACGGCAGCGACAAGGCCGTGCTGCTCGGGCTCGCGGGGGAGGATCCACGGACCGTCGACACCACCACGGTCGACGAGCGGGTGGCCGGCATCCGCCGCGAGCGGCGGCTGGCGCTGCTCGGCGTGCACGAGATCGGTTTCGATCCGGAGGAGGACCTGACGCTGCACCGGCGCCGCAGCCTGCCGTACCACCCCAACGGCATGGTCTTCGCGGCCTACGACGCGACCGGCGCGCTGGTACGCGAGCGCACGTACTACTCGGTCGGCGGCGGGTTCGTGGACGAGTCCGGCACCCCGGCCGAGCGGATCGGCCCCGACACCACGCCGGTTCCGTACCCGTTCACCTCCGGCGCGCAGCTGCTCGCCCACGCGCAGCGGACCGGCGCGCGGATCAGCGATCTGATGCTCGCCAACGAACTGGTCCGCCGGTCGGAGTCCGATGTGCGGGACGGGCTGCTCGAGATCTGGGAGGTCATGCGCGAGTGCGTGCGGCGCGGCTGCGAGACGGACGGTGTGCTGCCGGGCGGGCTGAAGGTTCGCCGCCGGGCTGCCGAGCTGCGGCGTCGGCTCGAGCAGGAGGAGCCGGCCACGGATCCCCTGCGGGTCATGGACTGGGTGACGCTGTTCGCGCTCGCGGTCAACGAGGAGAACGCCGCCGGCGGCCGGGTGGTCACCGCGCCCACGAACGGCGCGGCGGGGATCGTGCCGGCGGTCCTGCACTACTACACGCGGTTCGTGCCGGGCGCCGACGACGACGGCGTCGTGCGGTTCCTGCTCACCGCGGCCGCGATCGGCGTGCTGTTCAAGGAGAACGCCTCGATCTCCGGGGCCGAGGTCGGTTGCCAGGGCGAGGTGGGATCGGCCTGCTCGATGGCGGCCGCCGGGCTCGTCGAGGTGCTCGGGGGCACGCCGGCACAGGTGGAGAACGCGGCGGAGATCGCCATGGAGCACAACCTGGGGTTGACCTGCGACCCGGTGGGCGGCCTGGTGCAGATCCCGTGCATCGAGCGCAACGCGGTGGCCAGCGTCAAGGCGATCACGGCTGCGCGGATGGCGCTGCACGGGGACGGGGTGCACAGGGTCTCGCTGGACAAGGTCATCAAGACCATGCGGGAGACCGGCGCGGACATGAAGGTCAAGTACAAGGAGACCGCACGCGGGGGCCTGGCCGTCAACGTCATCGAGTGCTGACCGCCGGTGGCGCGGCAGCGGCCCGGAGCGGTCGGCACGCCAGGCTTTGACTCCGCAGCGGCAGGCGAAAGAGCCCCCACGGCCTGCGACCGTGGGGGCTCCACGTTAGGTGTCGGCGTGCAGGTCGCCTCGCGGCGAAAGGCGCAACGCGGCTCCAGCCGAACGGTATTCCGCGAAGGCAGTTATCGGGTGCGGCCCGGGGACACTGGACACACCGACGGTCTGGTCAACCGTCCGGGGCCGCCGGATGTTCCCGCCGTGCGGCTGTGGGCCGCGTCACTGCCCGGGTGCGTCCGTGGCGGGTGAGCCGTCGGCGCGCTCGTGCGCCGCGCGCACCTCGACGCAGCAGGCGCCGGGGCGGGGGACCAACCGGGGCGCCAGCGCCCGGGTGCGCAGGCCGGCGAGCAGGCCGGCGATGAACGACTCGTTCAGCCCGCAGATCAGCTCGGGCTGACGGATCGCCAGCGCATGGAACGGGCAGTTGCGCAGGGTCAGCCGGTCGGGCGGTGCGGGGCACGGCTCGAAACCGAGGTCGGCGAGCGCCGCGCCGGCCAGCGCGAGTTCGGCCGCCAGGTCGGCACAAGCGCTCGGCTGGTCGGCGGCGCCTTCGGCGTCCGGCCCGCCGTCCGGCTCGGCGCGCCGGTCGCCGTCGGGGTCGTCGCCCGGGCCGCCGGGCCGCTGCCGGGCGCACCGCTGCTGACCGAGCCGCCGGCCGTGGGTGAAGGCCTCGCGCCGTACCGCCTCGGCGATGCCTCCGGCCGTGCCGCTCCCGCTCGCGACCGCGTCGGCGAGGATCTCACCGGCGAGGTCGTACCGCCGTTCGGGCACGGTGACCGACACGCCCTCGCCGGCCGGCTCGTACACCTTGGGCGTGCGGCCCCGGCCGCGCCGCTGGCCGGCGGGCGCCTCGTACCGCGCGCACAGCAGCCCCGCCTCGACGAGCTTGTCGAGGTGGAACGCGGCGAGATTGCGTGAGATGCGTTGGGCCTCCGCGGCCTCCTCGCGCGTCACCGCGTGCCCCTGGCGGCGCACGTAGTCGTACAGGCCCCGCCGTACCGGATCGACGAGCGCGGCCAGCGCGTGCCAGCCGGGTGCCACCACGGGGCAACTTTATCACCAATGAAGGCTCTTGAAATTATCCGGCCGGCCGGGCAGGATGCGATTTACGACAGTTTCCGCTGGCGAAAAGGTCCTGCGGACAGAGATCGGAGGTGGTGATGGCCCTGTCGACCCCGGCCGGGCACCCGGTCACCCACGTCGCCGACCGTACGGACATCCGCCGATGACGGTCACCCCGTTGCGGGTGGAGCCCGACCCCCGCCCGGACCTGGCCGCCGCCGAACGCGCCGCGGCCGACTTCCTGCGGGCGCTCGGCCTGCGGCTGGACACCGACGGCCTGCGCGGCACCCCGCGCCGGATGGCCGCCGCGTACGCCGAGCTGCTCACCCCGCGGGCGTTCAACCTCACCACGTTCCCGAACGACGAGGAGTACGACGAACTCGTCCTCGCCCGGGACATCCCGATCCGATCCGTCTGCGAACACCACCTCCTGCCGTTCGTCGGGGTGGCCCACGTCGGCTACCTGCCCGGCGACAGGATCCTGGGCCTGTCGAAGCTCGCGCGCGCCGTTGAGCTCTTCGCGCACGGTCCCCAGGTGCAGGAGCGGCTGACCAAGCAGATCGCCGACTGGCTCGCGGCCAGGCTCCGTCCGCGCGGCGTGGGTGTCGTCATCCAGGCGGAGCACCTGTGCATGACGCTGCGCGGCGTGCGGGCGGTCGGCACCCGGACCATCACCTCGACGCTGCTGGGCACCCTGCGCGAGGACCCGCGCTCGCGCGCGGAGTTCCTCGGGCTCACCGGCGTCACACCTTCCTGAGCGGCAGGAGAGAGCCGTGCTGACGAAAGATCACACCGTCGTCATCGTCGGCGCCGGGTTGGCCGGTGCCAAGGCCGCGCAGACGCTGCGGGAGGAAGGCTTCCCGGGGCGGGTCGTGCTCATCGGCGAGGAGGCCGAGCGACCCTACGAGCGTCCGCCGTTGTCCAAGGGGCTCCTGCTCGGCAGCGCCGAGCGGGACACCGTCTACGTGCACCCCGAAGGCTGGTACGCCGAGCACGACATCGAGCTGCGCACGGGCACGCGCGTGGTCGATGTGGACCGCTCCGCCCGGCAGGTGCGCCTGGCCGACGGCGAGCGGATCGGGTACGACAAGCTGCTGCTCGCCACCGGGTCGTCGCCGCGCCGCCTCGACGTGCCCGGCGCGGACCTCGACGGCGTGCTGTACCTGCGGACGCTGGCCGACTCCGACCGCATCGGCCGGGCCCTGACCGACGAAGCGCGCGTCGTGGTGGTCGGTGCGGGCTGGATCGGGCTGGAGATCGCGGCGGCGGCGCGTCAGCGCGGTGCGCACGTCACCGTCATCGAGGCTGCGGAGCTGCCGCTGCTCCGGGTGCTCGGCCCGCAGGTGGCGCGGCTCTTCGCCGACCTGCACCGCAGGCACGGCGTCGTCTTCCACGTCAACAGTGGGGTACGCGAGTTCCGCGGTGACCGCCGGGTGACGTCGGTTGTGCTCACCGACGGCACCGAACTGCCCGCCGACGCGGTCGTGGTCGGCGTCGGCGTCCAGCCCAATGTGGACCTCGCCGAACGGGCCGGCCTCCCGGTCGACAACGGCGTCGTGGTGGACGCCTCGCTGCGTACCTCCGACCCGGACGTCTACGCCGCCGGAGACGTCGCCAACGCCTACCATCCGCTGCTCGGGCGGCGGCTGCGGGTCGAGCACTGGGCTAACGCGCTCGACGGCGGGCCGGCCGCCGCGCGCGCCATTCTCGGCCACGAGGTCAGCTACGAGCGGCTGCCCTACTTCTACACAGACCAGTACGACCTCGGCATGGAGTACATCGGTCACGTGGAGCCCGACGGATACGACACCGTGGTGTTCCGGGGCGACCCGACCGCGGGTGACAATCCCGAGTTCATCGCCTTCTGGCTCAGCGGCGATCGCATGCTCGCCGGCATGAACGTCAACGTGTGGGATGTGGTGGACCAGATCGAGCCGCTCGTGCGGGCGGGCCACTCGGGCAAGCCGGTGGACGTGGCGAAGCTGCGGGACCCGGCGGTGCCGCTCGGCGACCTGGTCTGAGCGCACCCGCCGATCGGGTTCGGGCCGGTGACGCTGCGGCGCATCGCCTCGCGGCTCCGCGGGTGCAGACATCCGGTCCGTTGCCGACGCTGCGGGAACGGCCCGAGGCGGCAGCGAAGTTGGTTGCCGCTGCGCGCGGAACCGGTGATGATCACTCCCGGGAGTAGGGCAGCGGGTAACCGGGGGATGAGCCGAGGTGGTTCGTCGGTTGGCCGAGCGCGACTGGCCGGTACGGGTCAGCACCGTCCGGTATCGGGACCGCCGGTACCGGGTCGTCCGGCCGGTCTGTCCGTTGGGCGTGGCAGGTTTGTACGAAGGACGCTTCGGGGCACAGTTCTATCTGGACAAACAGACCGCGGCGGTGTTCGCCATGGCCTGGGGCCTGGCCGCCCGGTCACCCCACAGCATCATCTACCTCCCGCTGCGGAAGGCCGCCGCGCCCGAGGAATGCGGGTGGGGCCGGCCACTGGATCTGGTGTTGCTCCACCATCGTCTCGCACTGCCGCCCTCGAAATGGAAGCATGTGCGCGGCCGGCTGGGCGTCGGCGTGCCTCAGAGCCTGGTAAATAACCGGTTCAGGGAGCACGGGCGGGTTGCGGAATGACCCGTCCGGCGGCCTGGTGACGGGCCAGGCGGCGACCCATGACGATGATCATTGCCCAGTAGACCATCGCCGC
>Ga0310841_100092_pt1 | contig 124064 bp, 130 predicted proteins | sample SM_ome_9_FD_201311 | JGI IMG/M metagenome (GOLD analysis project Ga0310841, IMG submission 201311) | Sorghum-adapted microbial communities enriched on stacked mutant (SM) sorghum from Joint BioEnergy Institute, Emeryville, California... ...
AAGTGGCGCGCCGTGCGCAACTGGACCCAAGCGCTCGCCGCGTTCAAGATCTACTTCGAGGACCGCATCCCCGACTGACATGACAACAGTCGCCCCGGCCTCACCCACAGAACGTCGGACACCCTCATGCGGACCCGGGCGTGCACGGGGGCCCTCTTCCCCGCTCGGGCGTGCGCCACCCCGGGGGTGGTCGACCTAGACCCGCCATAGCGAGGTTTAGGTCGACCACCCCCACCCCGCCCTGCAATCCGCCACGCGCGCGCCCGCCCCGCCAGCGCTAGGCTTCGTCGTCCCGCGCCCGTAGCTCAGTGGATAGAGCGCTTGCCTCCGGAGCAAGAGGTCGCAGGTTCGAATCCTGCCGGGCGCGCTTCGCGAAACCCCCGCTAACCGCGGGGGTTTCGTCGTTCTCGGGCTCGCCAGCCCGATCAGGGATCGGATCGAGAGCGGGCACGAAACTCGATTTCGTGCCCGTTTCCGTGCGCAAGCCGCGTCGCGAGGCCCCGTCGAGCAGCAACATTGAGGTCGTCCGGCCAGATCGACACAATGGGCTTCGCTGACCAGAGGCAGGGACTCCTATGCGTTTGACGAGCGTCACCATCCAGCGGTTCAAGAACTTCTTTGACCCGCAGACCATCGACGTTGAGCCGGACGTCACCTGCTTGGTTGGGAAGAACGAGTCGGGGAAGACGACCATCCTCAAGGCCCTCCACCGCCTCAATCCAGCGAACGGGTCGGACGCCCGCTTCGACCTCACGACCGAGTATCCGCGATGGCGTCTCGCCCCAGACCGGAAGGAGACGAACCTCGGCGACACGGAGCCGGTTCGCGCGACTTTCATCCTAGATGCGGATGACGTCGCGGCGCTCGCCGAGTCGCTCCCCGCGCCGCTGCCGGAGGGGACGACCTGCACGGTCGCCCGCAACTATTCAAACAGGCTCCTCATCGACCTCAACGCGAGCCTTCAAGCGGCCATCAAGGCATCCGCCAGCCAGGTGGATCTGCCCCCGGCTGACACCGCTGAGCTACTTGAGTCTGGCACCTTGGGAGATGCTCAGAAGGCCGCGCGCGCCAAAGCCCGGGGCCTCAAAGACGACGAGTCGACGGCGCTTAGAGCTAAGGCCCTGGGCTCCTTCGCAACGGCGCTGGGCAAGTACAGCTACCTGTTCGACTCGGAACTCGAGCTTGACGACGAGCAGCTACAGGCCGTCGAACGTCGCCTACCGAGGTTCTTCTACTTTTCCGACTACCAGAGCCTGCCGGGCGAGGCGGACCTAACCAAACTCGCCGAGAAGCTGGATGCAGGTAAGCCCCTGATGGCTCACGAGCAGACCGTCGTCGCCCTCCTAGCGCACGCCGGAGAGCGGCCTCAGGACTTTCTCGACGAAGACTACAACAGCCGCAAGGCCGAACTGCAGGCCGCAAGCGTCGATCTCAGTCGCCACGCCTTCCAGTACTGGCGGCAGAACCCGGACCTGGCAGTGGTCTTCGACACCGACAACGTTCCCGTCGAGCAGCATCAGAACGGCGGCGACATCATGCATCGCTTCCTGAAGATCGAGCTTCGGGATGGTCGCCACGGTGATGTCGAGACCAACTTCTCGACGCGCTCGTCGGGGTTCCAGTGGTTCTTCTCCTTCTTCGCGGCGTTCAGCGAGTACCAGGAGAGTCCTCAGCCGCTGATCGTCTTGCTAGACGAGCCCGGAACGAGCCTTCACGGCGAGGCGCAACATGACTTCGTCCGGTTCATCACGGACGAACTGGGCCGATCGAAGCAGACCCTCTACACGACCCACTCGCAGCACATGATCGACCCGACGGCATACGAGAAGCTGCGCGCGGTACACGACAGAGCGACGAGAAAGGATCCTGACCTCGGAGTCGTCGTCACGCCGATCGGGCTTGCGGCGGATCGCGACACCTTGCTGCCTGTCGAGTCCGCGCTCGGATACTCCGTCAGCCAGCATCTCTTCATCGGAGCAGGCCACCACCTCGCTGTCGAAGGCAGCAGCGACTTCGTCTATCTCCAGCGGTTCACCGAGCACATGCTGACGGAGGGCAACAACGGCGGACTCGACCCGAGACTGGCGATCATCCCTGTCGGCTCTGTCGAAAACATGCCGGTCTTCGTCGCGCTACTCGGCCGACGCCTTGCAGTCACAGCCTTGGTCGACGGCGCGCGCACAGGACGAACGATGGAGCGCATCCGCGCGGCTGCGCAGGCCAACGGGGTGTCGGAGGCGTCGTTGATCGTCTGTGCCGACGCCGACGAGAGCTTGCCCCGCAACGCCGACATCGAGGATCTGTTCAAGACCGTTGACTACCTCCGTCTCTACAACTGGGCGTTCGACTCGGAACTCGCTGAGTCCGACCTTCCTGCGACCACAGAGCCGTTGCTACGACGCCTCGAACAGTCGCAAGGGAAGTTCGATCACGCTCGACCAGCGCACGCGCTGACTGAGCACAAGGCCGAGTTCTTCGACACTGTCTCGTCCGAGACCGTCGATCGCTTTCAGAAGCTCTTCGCCCTGCTGAACGCGACGCTCCGGCAAGGAGAGCCGGCCGCGACCCTCTGACGCCGGCCCCGTCCCTAACCGGCCCCACCGGGTTCCGCCACTCACTACGGCATCATCGAGCGCATGAAGACCCTCGTTCAACAAGCCCGTGAGCATGCGGCCGACTGCGACCGCGAGGCGGCACGCATCCTCGAACGGCGCCGCTACAGCGCGTTCACCGACGAGCAGGAGCGGTTCTTCCTCGGCGAGACGCGCGCCGACCACGCCGCCCGATGGACCACGCGAGCGGCGGCGCTTCGCGAGGCGGCCGTCCGCATCGAGGCGCACGAGTCCCGTGACTGAACGCTCGTGGTGGCGCGTGCCTGTTCGCGGGCCGCTTCCGGATGACGCCATCGGCCGCCTGACCGCCGCCGGGATCCAGCGGCTTGGCGGAAGCTCGTATGTGAGCGCCGCGGGCGGCGTAGGCCAGGAGCAGCACGGCCTCTACCTCGAAGCCGAGTCCGCCGCGGCCGCGGCCGCGAAGGTGCGCGACGCCCTCGGCGACCTCCCCCACTACATAGCTGAGGACGAGGTCAAGCCGTTTGATCCCGGCACCTGAGCCGGGTCGGCCGCCACGTCGATCGGCTCCCCCAGCACGAGCGCCTTCAGCCGCTCCGGCTCCCCGTCGCGGCGGTCCATTTCCTTCGCGTAGACGCGCAGCGTGAACGTCGGGTCGGCGTGCCCCAGCTGGCCCATGACGTAGCGCGGGTTCTCCCCGATCGCGAGGAGCAGAGAGGCGAACGTGTGACGGAGGCCGTGCGGGGTCAGGTGCTCAGGCCCGGCCTCCTCCCCCGCCTTCTCGAGCGCGGCGTTCGCGGCCTTCAGCGCCGGAGCGACGAGGCGCGTCCGGACGTTGCTCGGACTGTCCTTCTTGCCCGACTTCGTGCCGAAGACGTAGGCGTCGCGCTCCCCGCCGCGGCGCAGCTTGAGCTCGACCAGCTCCTCGCGCAACGGGGCGAGGAGGTACACGGTCCGGTCCGCATTCTCGGTCTTCGTGCCGCGGACGCGGATCGCGCCGTTCCCGAGGTCCACGTCTCGCCAGGTCAACGCCAGCGCCTCGCTGATGCGCAGGCCGGCGAATACGAGCGTCGCGAGGAGAGCGCGCCCGTGGCCCTCCCGACCGCGCCGGCCGCGGTCAAGGTCCCGTGCGGCGTCGAGCAGCCGGAGGATCTGAGCGGCGCTCGTCAGGTGGGCAGTCTTCTTCGCCGCGCCGGGCACGCGATAGCCGTCGGCCGGGTTGCGGTCGATCAGCCGGTACCTGACCGCCGTCGCGAAGACCGCCTCCAACGTCGCGAGGGTCTTGTTCGTCGAGGTCGCCCCGAGCCCGCCGTCACGCACCTTCGCGGCACGCTTCGCGGTCGCGTAGCGCTCGACCTCCTCCTCGGTCACCTCGTTCAGGCGCATCGAGCCGAACCAGGCGTTCAGGTGGCCGAGGCGCCACGTCAGGTCGGCCTCGGCGCTCTCAGACAGGCCCCGCCCGCGCTTACCGCCGAGGACGCGGCGCCGGTCCATCCACTCGACGGCGAACTTCTCGAACGTCGGCAGGACAACGACGCCAGCCTCCTTCGCCACCGCCGCCGCGATCCGCTCCTCACGCGTCCGGTACTGCCCGAGACGCACCTGCGCGAGCAGCATCTCGGCGCGCCGCTCCGCCTCCTTACGGTCACACCCCTCCCATGAGCGGCCCACCGTCTCCTGGACCCGTCGCCCGTCGAGCGTGATGAACCGGAGCCCCCACGCCGTCCCGCGCTTCGTCTTCCGCCCAGAGAGCTGGCCTCGCGCATCCTTCCTCATCGCTGATCCCCCTTCGGGTTCAGGCGCCGGGGGATCAGTCGGGCGTCCGCAGTTGCGCCCGCGGGCTGCGGGGTAGGCTGCGATCGCGGCGAGGCTGATCCCCCCGTCGCCGGGCCGGGGGCGTTGGCGCGCCGCCCGGCCGCTTTTCTGTGTAACGGGCGTGGTTGTAGCTCGCGAACGGGCGCGAAGTCCAGTTCCGTGCCCGGTCCGCGCCGTCGCCGAGGCCGCGGATTCACGGCGCCCGCCGGCTCGATCGCCGCATCCGACTCTCCGCCCCCGGCGCGGGAGGTCAGAGCCGCCGCGACCGTCTCGGCGTCGAACCGGAGCCGCGGGCGCGGCCCGTCGCCGAGACGAACGACGCCGAGGTCATCGGCATGGTCGCGCACCCACTCGGCGCTCACGCCGAACCGCTCGGCGACCTCCGCCGCCGTCAGGAGCGCGGGGAGCCCCGTCGCGGCGCCGCTGACGGCACCGACCGCGCTCGCGGGCGCGCTCTCCTTGCCGGCGCTCGGGATCAGCGGAAAGCCCGCGCCCGCGAGGCGCGCCGCGAGCCGATCCGCCACGAGGTCCGCCAGCGCCACCAGGTCATCGCGATGAAGCCGGACCGGCGCCGTCACCGCGACCACTCCTTGCGCCACGCCTCCGAGGCGGCGCGGAACGCGCGGCGCAGGCGACCGCCGCGACAAGCGTTGCTCTCCGCATGCTGCTCGTGGACGCCCCGGGCGAGCCGGATCAGGTCACCGGTCAGCGCCCGCCTCACCTCCGCCTCGCTCAGGGCGGAGATCGCGGACGCGAACTCGCCGAGGCTGCCGAAGACGGCGAGGTGCGCGAGCGCGTCGTACAGGCGCTCGCCGTCCGCGAGCGGGTCCACGTGGCCGTCGGGCTCCGCGAACGGGTCGGCGGGCATCCGGTCCGCGTCATCCGGCGTCACGAGCCAGCCCCCGGCCGCGCGACCGAGAGGATGACCTCAGCGCCCTTCCACTCGTACTCCAGCCTCCACGACCCTCCGTTGTCAGTGACCTCGACGTGGTCGAAGTGCGAGTCGGGCACCGTGACGTAGCCGAGGTGGTCCGTCCGGAAGCCTTCGTCGTCGCGTTCCTGCGCCGTGAGGTAGGCATAGACCGCGACGAGGAGGACGAGCCGGTCCTCCCGGTCGTAGTCCATCCAGGCGCGGGTCGAGCGCCCGACCATGTCCACGCTCATCCCCGACGGCAGGTTGATGATCGCCTGGACGGCCGTCCCGCCCATCAGGGCCTCGATCATCGCCGCGGCCGGCGTCGCGAGCCCGGTCACGTCGATCGCCCCGCACGGTCGGCGGCCGGGGCGAGCCTGACGAACCGGACGCCCTCCGCGAAGTCTTCACGGTCCGGCGGGGGGTGACAGACCCCGCACGTCGGCAGGCCGCCGCCATCGATGAGCCGCCAGTCGAGGCCGCGATCACGGTGCGACTCGTAGGCGCAGACGGGCGGCGGGTACGACGCCGGTGCGGGCGCGTGGTCCGGCTCCGCCGCGACCTCCTCGGCGTCGAACGCCTCGATCAACGCCGCGATCAGGGCTTCCTCGTCCTGCCACGCTCCTGGCTCCGCCGGCTCCTCACACGGGGGCGGCACCTCGCGCAGCGCGCGGCTCGGGAGGAACAGGCGCGTCCGGTTGACCGTCTCGGCCTCGCGGATGACACCGTGCTCGACCAGGTAGGCGATCGCGTCCCGCGCCGCGCGAAACGACGCGAGCCCGCACCATGCCGCGCAGAACCGAACCGCGAACGCGACCGGGCGCGGCTCGAAGTCCGCCCACCTCAGCCCGACCAGGAGCAGGAAGCCGTCCCGCGCCGCGACCGCCCACGCCGGCGCGTCGTCAGGCAGGCGAGGGAGCCGCACGTCTACCGGCTCGAAGCAGCCGACCTCGTACACCAGGCGGCGAAGCCAGACCGCGGCCTCGATGTTCGACCGCAGCCGATCCTCCCCGTAGGCGAGGGCGGCGCGCACCTCCCCGAGGGAGCGCCACCGGCCGCGGCACGAGCACAGCAGGCGCAGGTCGCCGTCCGGATCATCGGGCGGCACCCCGAGCAGCGCGGTGCCCGAGTGCCCCGGCAGCGGACAGGCGAACGAGCCCGTCTCCGGATCCGCGCCCCACCGCTGCTCTAGCGCGGCCCGCGCCCCGCTCAGGTCGATCCGCGGACGCTCACCACGGTCCGGATCGAGGGGACCGAGGGGACCGGGATCAAGGGGACCCTGATCGGCGACGGAATGGGCAGCGGTCGCGGCGGAACTCCGCGACGTTCCTCTCGGTCCCCTTGATCCGGGTCTCGGCTTGCGGAACGTCACGCCGACCACCGCCGGGAGATGAGCGCCGGACGGGCGCCGTCGAGAGGCGGCCGGGCTTCACCCGGCCCGTCAGAGGACCCGTCGCCGTCGTCGCGGGCGATCGCCGCGCGACGCGCTCCTGAGCGCCGCCGTGCGCGCGGGCGACGGCCGGTGCAGCGCGGACGCCGCTCAGCCATCATCGTGGGCCGGCGCAGGCGCAGTCGAAGCTGGCAGACCTGATGTCGCATGGTCGCGAGGTCGCGCTGTGCCTGCTTGATGATCGGCATGAGCGCCATGCAGCACGCGAGGCGCTGATAGTCCTCGGCCGTCATCCCGGCGAGCGGGTCTTCCTCGTCGTGATCGGTGCGCTGGGCCACCGATGGCCTCCTTCGATTCGTCTGAGCGGCCCCGTATGCCACTGCCGCTGCGCCCGTGCAGACGGCGCTGATCAGTGAACGCTGCGCAGCGGACGGACCGCCCCGAAGACGGGAACGGCGGCCCCCGCCGAAGCGAAGGGCCGCCGCGAAGCTCAGACGAAGGAGACTTCCTGACGGAGGCTAGATCGGCGCCCGGCGGAACCGCCCGCCGGCACAAGGGAGAGGCCGGCGGGCTGGCGCCCCGAGGCGCGGCCCCTACCCCCCGATCGCAGAGGAGGCGGTACCGCTGCTCGCGATCCGGCTACGACCCCGTCTCACGAGCCGTGGGGGACGGTACGTCGGCGCTCGGTCCGATCAACCGGCGCGGACGGACCGTCCGCCCGCCAGGCGAGAAGTCACAAGCTCGCGGAACGGCCGGCGACGAGCCAGATCCGGCTCGTCGGCGAGCACCTGGAACAGGCACGAGAGCCCGAAGACTGCCCGATCCGCCGCTCTGACAGCACGTCACGGCCCGATCAGCCCCGCCGGCTTCGACGCCGCGGCCGTCGTCGGTGGGCCAGAGACGGGCCGGACGGCCGTCGAGACGCTGAGCCCGCTCGGTCAGGCGAGCGGCTCCTGATCGCGCGGGTCACCGATCCCGGGCAGCTCCTCGATCAGCCACGCCGCACCGGAACCAACCCGGCCCTCAGCCCGCACGAGCCGCGCGACCTGCGGGCCCGAGACGAAGTCTTCGCTCTCCAACGTCACCTCAGCCTCGTCGCCGCGCACGACGACCTCCTCGACGCTGGCGAACTTCATCGCGTCGAGCAGGTCCCCGCCGCCAAGCTCCTCGTCGATCACGCCGATCAACGACTTCATCTCCGGGAAGGCATCCGGGCACTCGACGGGCTCGCCGTCCTCGCCGCGCTCCCACGGCGCGAGACCGACGAAGTCGGTCATCTCCTCGCGTACCGCCGGCTCCAGCAGCGGACACGCGGTCTCGCCGTCACCCTCGGCCATCGCGACGACGAACGTCTCCGTGACCTCGGTGATCTGTTCCTCGTCGCTCGCCGGCTCCTCCTCGCCGCCGCCGCAGCCGACTAGCAGGGCTCAGACGAGTATCGCGGGTACGTACCACTTCATTCGGTTCCTCCTCGATCCGTCGAGTCTCAGGACCTCGGGAACCCTAACCTGACAGATCCGCTATTGAGCCGATATGTCAGGCGCGCGAGGGTCGCGGCCGTGTCTGCCCCGCCCGACCCGCGAGCCGTCTTCGGCGCAAACCTCCACGCCGCGCGTCAACGGGCAGGGCTCACCCAAGAAGCCCTCGGGCTCGAGGCGGGACTTCACCCGACCGAGATCAACCGCATCGAACGCGGCCGGCGCAACCCCGGGCTCCTCACGATCGTCAAGGTCGCCCAAGCCCTCGAGATCCCGACCGCCGACCTCGTCCGAGACCTCTAGACCGACAGCCCGGCGACCGCAGCGCGAGCCCGCCGCAGCGCCGCGCCGAGCCGATCAAGCTCAGCCTCCGCCTCCTCGACCGCGGCGGCGTTCCCGTCGCCGAGCGCCAGCGCAGCCGCCACGTTCTCGTACTCGATCCGGGCCGCCTCCGCCTCATGGTCGAGCCCGCGCGCCTCCCGGTCCGCGACGGCGAGCGCCTGACGACGCCGCTGGTCCCGCGCCTCCGCGTCCGCGGCCCTCATCGCGGAGCCCGCCGGCCCGCGGTCCGCGCGACCTCACCGGCCGCCTCACGCGCCATCACCGCGACGTCCTCCTCGCCGAGCAGCGCACGCAGTGCCTCCCCGCCACCGGGTCGCCGCCGCGACCGACTTCGCCGCGGCATCCCCTCCTCGCGCATCTCCTCCACGAGCGCGTCCCGGTCGAGGTCCGCGAGCACCGGATGATCCGTGAACCGATGCCGCCGCGCCGTACGGCGCTGCTCACGCACCGGCTCCGCCGCGGGCGGGTCCTCGGCGAGCCGCCGGCGAAGCTCACGCTCGACCGCCCGCAGCCGGCCGCGGAAGACCCGCGCGCCCTCCTCGACCGGCGCGCCCGCGCCGTCCTCGTAGTGGTACTCGCGCTCATCGAGCCGTCCGAGCGCGAGCCCGTCGATCCGCTCGCCGTATCTCATCGCCTCGTCTCCTTCGTTGATCCGTTCATCGCGGCCGCGAGCGCGTCCAACGCCTCCCGGCCGATCACGTCCGCGTACTCGCGCAGCCACCCGTCCAGCGCCACGACCACCGGCAAGCCAGGAAGCCACCCGCGCCCGCAGAGCCCGACGCCGCGCGCCCGCACCAACGCACGAGCCGCATCCAACGCCTCGTCCTCGGCCGCCGCCCGCTCCGCACGCGAGCCTGCATCACGCAGCGCGGCATCCGCGAGCACGACACGCGCCTCCGCCGCCAAGATCTCGCCCTCGTACAACACGCCGCCCTTCACCCGACCACCAAGCCCGCCCGCTCCAACGGCATCCCCTCGACCGTCGCCAAGACCTCCTCCGGCGGGATCTCGTACCGGTCCGCCAGCCCGTAGATCGCGTCAACGGCAAGTCTGATCTCAGCCTGGAAGCGCAGTAGCCCCGGATCACCGAGGCGACCGAGCCGCGCGAGCAGCCCGATCAGGTTCACGCCGACGGTCGAGAGCGACCGCGCAGCACCGACGCGCGCCGAGTCAGCGTCGGCATCCGCGGCCAACGCCTCCAAGCGGTCGAGAGCGACCAGGTGGCCTCGCAGGACCCGCTCTACGAGCGCGTCGGCGTCCAGCGATGGGGGCGGCGCGCCCGCCGTCCTCAGGTGCTCGTCGCGGCATCTCCGCGCCTGCTTGACGCTCAGGCCCTCCCGCTCCGCGATCGTCGCCCACGGCTCCCCGGCCGCGCGCGCCTCAGCGATCCGCGCGTTCCTCGCGGCGCGTTCCGCCGTGGTCAATGACCGGCGATTAGGGGTGGGGGCCTGCTGGGACATGACGCGTCCCATCGTCCTCTGGTTCCGTGGCCCAAACCTCGACGGGGCGCCTTCATCACCCGGCTCATCCGAGTTCGTCGGCCTGCGCTCCGCTCATGATCGTCCCCATGTCGACCTCCGAGCCCCGGACGTAGCCTTGGACCGCCGACAGACCATCGCGACCCTCCTGCGGCGGTTCTGCCTCGTCCTTCAAGCGCTGGAGTCCCCGCCGCAAGCGTTCCTCGTCGATCGGTGAGCTCTGGATGAACGATGTCTGTTCGCCGAGCCGGGCCTCATTGCCACCCCCGGTGAATGTCATTGGCTGCACGGGTGTCTCCCAGGGATCGAAGAGGTGCATCAACGGCCCAGCTGGCACGTCAACCTTCACGGGAGGGCCATCGACTCCGAGGTGCAGGTACGGCTCACCGAAGACGAACTCGACCCGGTGCCCGGTGTAGATCTGCGCCGTTCTCGTCTCCTCGATGAGGTCCGCCGGCCATCCGAGCCCAAGGTGCAGTACCGAGATCTCGCGACCACCCGTGTTCTGGACCATGACGTAGACCCAGTAGTCGGCAAGCTCTCCGGTTTCGGAGTCGATGAACCAGGTCCATCCGAAGTCCACGCGCAGACGGCGACGACTAGCGATCAACTCGCGTCGGCCGGCCATGAGGACGGCAGTAGTCCCGGTGATCGCGCCCCATATCGCAACTGGATCAGCCATATGGCAACTGTGAGCGGACGGGCGGACGAATCCAGGACCAGAACGGGCACGATCACGGCAATCGTGCCCGCCCGGTCTCATCGTGGCCTCGCGCATCGCACGGCGCCCTCCGCATGACCGGCTTCCCCCGACCTTCCGCCGCCAGAGCGGACGGTCAGGCAGCCGCCGCCTCCGCGATACGCCGGTACGCCGCTCGGCGCGCGGACGGGTGGCGGCTGCCCGTCCCGTGGCGCGCGCGGTCGAGCGTAGCCGCGACGCAAGCCGCGACGGCGGCCATCAGCGGCGGCGGCACGGACCGGCCCATCCGCTCCGCCCGCTGCTCGAACGTGCCGACGAGCCGAAAGTCCTCGGGGAAGCCGAACACGGCGCGCAACTCGGCCGGCGTCAGCTTCCGCGGCTCGTCCGGGTGCGTGACGCCCGCCGCCGCGACGCCGCTACCCGCCGTCGCGGTCACGGTCGGGCACGGCGCGTCCCGGTGCGGCCGCACCAGGCTCCAGTAACGCGGCGAGGCGCCCCCCGGCGTGAGCGTCGCCCACTCCGCGCCGATCCCATTGGCAAACCGCTCGATCGACGCCGACGCCAGGTCTTCCCGCTCCGCCGCGTCGGCCGGCGGGACGCTCGCGAGGGCGTCGCCGAGCGAATAGCAGTACGGCAGGGGCTCCGGGAAGCACGAGGACGGCGAGACGCCGGCCGCGTGGTCCACGAGGTCGCGCCGGACACCGATCACGATCAGGCGGCAGCGCTCCTGCGGCACCCCGAGCCACTGCGAGTCAAGGACGCGCGCCTGGACCTCGTAGCCGGCGTCGCGCAGCGCGGCCACGAACGCGTCGAAGTACGAGCGCCCCTTGCTCTCCGCCAGGGCAGGGACGTTCTCCGCGACGAAGACGCGCGGCTGCGCCTCCGCGACGAGCCGAGCGAAGTGGGGCAGGAGGTCGTCCACGCGCTGGCTCGTGTCGCTGTAGCGGCGCTTCTTGCCGGGCTTCGGCCCACGCCCGGCCGGGCTGAACGCCGCACACGGCGGCGAGCCGTCGAGCACATCGAGCTCACCCGCACGCAGCCCCGCCGCGTCAAGCAGTTCGCGGCCCGTGACCTCCCGAACGTCACGCTCAATCACCGGCACGCCCGGGAAGTTCGCCCGGTACGTCTCCGCCGCCACGGGCCTGAACTCGACCGCGGCGAGCACCCGGCAGCCGGCAAGCTTCCAGCCGAGCGACGATCCGCCCGCGCCCGAGAACGTCGAGATGACGCCGAGCCCGTCCGCTCGGACTGCCTGCTCGACCGCCGCCATCGTGGGCCGGCGGTACGGCGGACGGTCCGTCAGCGACATGAGGGGCACACCGCCGACGACGGGGAACGCTGCCGGCGCGGAATCTGGCTGCTTCGGAGGCTTCGGCGGGCGCGCCTTGCCCAGCATCTTGAGCGCGTAGCCAGGGCTGGTGTAGTTGGCGACATGTCGCCACTCCACCTCCGACAACTCCGCAAGCCGCGTGCACTCGCGCGCGCGGCGGTCATCCTTCATCCCGAACTCGTCGAGGTGCGCCTTCACCCAGGCCATGTACCGGCCCTCGGTCGCCAGACGCGCCCGCACCGCGAGGAGGTAGCGGCCCGTAGCCCGGTAGTTTTCCATCGCCGAGACGCGCGCCGCCTCGGCCGCCCGGTGATGCCGCGCGATCCTCGCGGCGAGGTCGGTGAGCGAGAGCTTCCCTACGTCCTTCTGTGTCATGACGTTACCTGCGTTTCTGGCCGCGCCTGATCACCCCGGGGCGGCCCTCCGGGTCGCGGCGCGCTTGGCCCAACGTGGCGCCGCCCAAAACGTCGGTAACGTCGCCGCGGACTCTCGCATGTCCGTGCGACGGAACGCAACCGGCGACGATCACGGACTCCGCAAAGAGCGGGCACCGGTGCCCGCTCCGCGCCCTCATCCGCCCCGATCCGCCGCGATCGTGCCCGATCCGGCGTTACCGCCAGGAGCCGGCGCGTTCTCCCCTCTCCCCGCGGTAGAGCCAAGAACTGGGGATAGTTGCGCGCTCAAGCGCTCCGGCTCCGGAGCAAGAGGTCACAGGTTCGAATCCTGTCGGGCGCGCTTCGCATGGGCCCGGCAAACGCGGGCCTTCGAGCTAGTCGGTCACGTGGCCAGCGGGCCGCCGTGCAGCCGGCGCTCGTCGGACCTTGAGTGGTCCGAACGCCTCGCCTGCGACTACGCCGCGACCGGTCGCGCGTCCCACTCCACCCGGTGCTCGAACATCGAGCGCTGGGCCTTCGCGGCGCCCGGCGCCTTCAGCATCAGCGGCAGCACCGCGTCGCGGATCACGCGGCCCACCGGGCCGGCGGCCTTGTTCGAGTTCATGCGGGCCGCCCACTTGACGATGCGCTCCACCCGCGGGCGGCGGATCGCCTCGAAGCGCGCCAGGGCCTCCGACACCGTCAGCGCATCGCGCAGGCACGTCGCCAGCACGACCGCGTCTTCGATCGACAGCGAGGCGCCCTGGCCCGAGGTCGGGGACGGCGCGTGGGCGGCGTCGCCGACGACGACCGTCCGGCCGCTCTGCCACACCGGGAGCCGCGGAACGGCATGCAAGGGGCTCATCGGCTCGAGCTCGGGCGTCGCGGCGATCACCGAGGTCGCCGGGCCGGCGTCGTCGGCGAACAGCTCGAGCAGGCGCGAGCGCCAGGCCTCGCCGCCCTCCGCCGCGAGCTCGCCGCGCGAGGGCTCGGCGGCCTGCGGCACGTTCGCGAACCACCAGACCTCGCCGTCGGGCGCGACGACCATGCCGAAGAACGCGCGCTTGCCGAAGATCATCTCGAAGCGGCCGGGCTCGGCGTCGACGGAGACGCCGCGCGCGTAGCCGCCCGTGCCGATCAGCCCCTGGTAGTCCGGGCTGGGCGCGCCCGGGTCGACCAGCCGGCGGACCGTGGACCAGACGCCGTCGGCGCCGATCAGCACGTCGCCGCGCGCCTCGGACCCGTCGGCGAAGGCCACCCGCACGCCATCGGCCTCCGAGACGGCAGATGCGACGCGACGGCCGTGCTCGATCCGGATCCCACGCGCCACCGCCTCGTCGCGCAGCGCGCGGAACAGGTCCGCGCGGCGCAGCGTGTGGCTGGTCGTGCCGTCCTCGAGGGTGACGCCGATCGCGGTCTCCCCCAGCCGCTTGCCCGTCCCGCTGCGCAGCGTGATCGCCGGCGTCGGGAAGCCGGCCGCCAGCACCCCGCGGTCGGCGTCGAGCACGCGCAGCGCGTCGATGCCGTTGCTGGCGAGCGTCAGGAACACGCCGCGGTCCAGGGCGTCGGCCGGCCGCGCCTCGTAGACGGTGGCGTCGATGCCGGCCTTCTGCAGCGCCATCGCGGTCACCGGGCCGGCGATGCCCCGCCCGCGATCACGGCGGTGCGAATCGAGCTCATCGGTCCTCCTTCTCGTGCCACGCGGCCCACTGCGGGGCCCAACCGTCGTCGGGATCGGTGATGCGGGCGATGAAGCCCTCGACGAACGCGACCTCGGCGTCCAGCAGCGCCAGGCGGTACTCCTCCTCGACGAGGAACAGCGGGTGCACGCCGGCCTCGAGCGTCCGGTCGATGATCGCCTTCGTCTCGGCGCGCGCCTCGGCCAGCCCCGCCAGCCGCCGTCGCAGCAGCGCGACGACGTCGTCGGGCGGCAGCGCCGCGATCAGCGACAGGGCCGCCACGAACTGCGGGTACTCGTGGCGCGGCTCGGCCACCAGCTCGCGCAGCCAGTCCTCCAGCTCCGCCCGGCCCGCGTCGGTGATCGCGTAGACGGTCCGCTCGGGACGCTGCCCCTCGCGCGTCGTCTCCCGCGGCTCGACGAAGCCGGCGCGGGTCAGCTGCTCGAACACCATGTAGAGCGAGCCGTGGTTGAACTTGATGCTGCGCGCGTCGTCGTGCTCGCGCAGCGCCCGGCCCAGCTCGTACGGGTGCATCGGCCGCTGCGACAGGTACGACAGCACCGCCAGCGCAAGCAGGTTTCCGACCTTGCGTCGCGTCGTCATGGCCGGATAATATTCAGGACTGACTAGTTGATGTCAACTATTCACCACCGGAGCGGCGGACATGCGCGACGATCCACACGCCCACCGCGCAGCGCACCCCGCGGCGCCGACCCCGAGGAGCAGCCATGCACGACGCCGCACCCACCGCCTGGCCGTCGCTGCCGTACGCGGACTGGGAGCCGACGAAGCAGACGGTGCACCGCTACACGCAGATCGTCGGGAAGGTCCGGATGGCGCTGACCCCGCCGCTGAACCACTGGTGGCACGTCACGCTGCTGCCCGCCACGCGCGGCCTGACGACCGGGCCGATGCCCCACGGCGATCGCTACGTACAGATCGGCTACGACCTGGTCGACCACCGGATCGTGGTGACGACCAGCGACGGCCGCTCGCGCACGCTCGAGCTGACGCGCCGGCCCGCCTGCGCCGACGTGTACGACGACCTCTTCGCCGCGCTCTCGGCGCTGGACGTCGAGGTCGAGATCCGCGCCGAGCCGTTCGACCTGGGCGACAGCCCGCCGTTCGCCCAGGACCGCATCCACGACGCCTACGACGCCGACGCCGTCACGCGGTTCTGGCAGGTCCTCGCGTCCACGGAGCGCGTCCTGGCCCGGTTCCGCAGCCGCTTCGTCGGCAAGTCGAGCCCGGTGCATCTGTTCTGGCACTCGTTCGACCTCGCTCACGCCCGCTACTCCGGGCGACCGGCGCCGGTCGCGCCGGGCGCGGACCCGGTCACCGCCGAGGCGTACTCGCACGAAGTGATCGCGTTCGGGTTCTGGCCCGGCGACGATCGCCGCACGCCCTTCCCCGCGTTCTACTCCTACACGGCCCCGGAGCCCCACGGCCTCGCCGACCGGCCGCTCGAGCCGACGGGGGCCGCGTGGCAGGACACCGGCTCGGGCTCGCTCGCGGTCCTGCCGTACGACGCGGTGCGCGAGTCGACCGACCCGGCGGCCACGCTGCTCGCCTTCTACGAGAGCGCGTACCTGGCCGGGGCGCGGAGCGCGGGCTGGGATCTGGGCGCCTGACGCGGGCGTGAGCGGCGCGGCCCGTCAGCGGTCCGCGGGCGCGGCGCCGTAGAGCCTGGTCCACGAGCCGCTCGACGATCGCTGCCCGGCTACGGAGGCCGCGCGTCCGCAGTTCCCCGCAGACCCGGTGCGGGGAACCGCCGCTGTCGAGCCACCACCCGCGCCGTACCGTCGCGCCGTGACCCGGGTCGCCCGCCTCGACGGCGCCGTCCGCACCCTCTACCCGGGCGCGTTCGCGCTCGTGATGGCGACCGGGATCGTGTCGAACGGGTTCTGGATCCTCGGCCACGAGACGCTGTCCGACGTCCTGCTCGGCGTGAACCTCGTCGCCTACCCGGCGCTGGTCGTGGGGACGGCGCTGCGGATCGCCCGTCACCCCCGCGACCTGTGGGCCGACCTCGTCAACCCCCGACTGGTCTTCTCGTTCTTCACGATCGTCGCCGGCAGCGACGTGCTCGGCCTCCAGCTCCTCATGCGCGGCCACACCGTGCCCGCGGTCGTCCTGTGGGTGGTCGCGCTCGTCGTCTGGGTCCTGCTGAGCTACTTCAGCTTCGCGGTGCTCACGTTCCTGAACGCGGGCACCGGCGCCGACGTCGTCCACGGCGGCTGGCTCATCGCGATCGTCGGGACCGAGTCGCTGGCGCTGCTGGGCGCCGGGATCGCCCCGTCGCTCGGCTCGCTCACGTCGCTGACGTTCGTCCTCGTCTACACGCTGTGGGGGATCGGGATCGTCCTCTACGGCATCTTCGTGACGCTGTTCAGCTACCGGATCTTCTTCCTGCGGGTCGAGCCCGCGGACATGACCCCGCTGTTCTGGGTGATCATGGGCGCGGCGGCGATCAGCACGAACGCGGGCTCGACGCTGCTGGTCACGCCGACCGGCCTGCCGTTCCTGGAGGACATGGGCCCGTTCGTCGACGGGACGACGCTGATCCTGTGGGCGTGGGCGACCTGGTGGATCCCGCTGCTCGTCGTGTTCGGCGTCTGGCGCCACGTGGTGCGCGGCGAGACGATCGTCTACCACCCCGCCTACTGGAGCCTCGTGTTCCCGATGGGCATGTACACGCTGGCGACCTACCGCCTCGCGCTCGCCGCCGACTTCGCGCCGCTGCAGGACGTGCCGCAGGGCCTGATCTGGGTGGCGTTCGCGGCCTGGGCGGTGACGATGGCCGGCCTGCTGCGCCGCGTCGCCGCGCTCGTCGGCGCGCCCCACGCGGCCGCCTGACCGCGACCTCGCCTCACAGCCGAGCCGGGCTCGCCGAGCGCGAGCGCCGCGCCAGCGCGAGGCGGCTGCGACACCACAGCCTGTCGCCGCCGGACCAGGCGGCGAAGCACAGGCCGCCCACCGTCCCGGTCACCGTCAGCAGCACGCCCGCGGCGGCGGCGGCCGCGACGCCGTCGCTGCCGAGGATGAGCACCGCGGCGGCGGCCCCGGCGCTCGGGCCCACCGGCAGCTGCCCGAGCGTGACCACCGCGATCAGGACGGCGATCGCATCGAAGAACGAGGCGTCCACGCCGACCGCGTGCAGCAGCATCCAGTTGCGGAAGATCTGCGCGAACACCGCGACGAGCATCAGGGCGAACACGCGGCTTCCGCCCCGGGCGTGACGGAGCACCGCGAGGCCCCGCCACAGCTCGCGGCCCTTGCCGAGCGCCAGATGCCGCAGCCCGGCGCTGGCCGCCGCGAACAGCGCCACGCAGATGACCGGCAGCCACCACGGCAGGCCCAGCGGACCGACGAGCGTGAACGACGTCAGCGCCGCCAGGGTCCCCTCGATCGCCAGGATCGGGAACTCCGCGGCGATCAGCGTCGGGACCTGCGGGCTGACGGCGGGGGACGAGCGCCGCAGCGCCGCGATCCGGGCCGCCACGCCGAGATGCCCGTTGATCACGCTGCCCAGCACCTGCATGCTCGACGCGCGGAACAGGACGCGGCGATCGACCGTTCCGCCCGCGGCCTCGATCGTCAGGTGCCACGCCTCGGTGCGCGAGAGCAGGGCGACGATCTGCAGCAGGACGGCCACGCACAGCACCGACCAGCTCGCCGCCGAGAGCGCCGCCGCGAAGTCGTCGCGGCGCCCCGCGAGCACGTAGGCCAGGATCGCCGCGGTGGCGAGCGAGCCCACCACCGTGATCGGCACCCGCCGGCGGCGGGCGAAGGCCGTGACCCGGCCGGCCGGGCGGCGCGGCGCGTCAGCCGCGACGACCGCGCAGGACACCGTCGGCTCCGCGCCGCAGCGCTGACTCGGGCGGCTCGGCGGGCGCCGGACGGCTCCGTGCGTCCGCGTCATGCCGGCGCTGGATGTCCGCCCGGGCCTCGCCCGCGCGGGATTCGGCGGCCCGGAGCTGCCGCTCGGCGCGCGCGGCCCGTTCCGCCCGGTCGGCGTCGCCCGGCTGCAGGCGCGCCCGCGCGGCCTTGGCGGCCTTGCGCAGCACCCGCAGGTGCCGTTCGCTCACGAGCGAGGCGGGGCCGGACGGCCGGCGGCGTGGGTCCAACGGTGCGCTCGGCATGAGCGGCCTTTCCGCGTCGGGGGGTGGAGGAACGACGACGTCCCGACGCACCCAGTCTAGGCGTCACATGGGTCTCCCCGGATCCCGGCACCCCCGAACGCCGGCGACCGTCTCGGTGCCGCGAAGCGCCGGAGTAGGATCGGCGCGTGCCCGACCGCCTGCACTTCACCGACTCCGACGAGGCGAACGCGCTCATCGCGAGCGATCCGCTGGCCCTCGTCGTCGGGTTCGTCCTCGACCAGCAGGTGACGGTGCAGAAGGCGTTCTCGGGCCCGCTCGCCATCAAGGAGCGCCTGGGCGCGTTCGACGCCGCCACGTTGGCCGGCGCCGACCTCGAGGCGGTCTTCCGCCAGAAGCCGGCGATCCACCGCTTCCCGGGCTCGATGGCGTCACGCGTGCACGACGTCGCCGTCCACGTCCGCGACGAGTACGACGGCGACGCCGCCCGCATCTGGACCGAGGCCTCCGACGCCGACGACCTGCGCGCCCGCCTGGAGGCGCTGCCCGGCTTCGGCGAGATGAAGGTGAAGGCGCTGGGCAGCGTGCTGGCCAAGCGCTACGGGGTCGAGCTCGCCGAGCCCCTGGTGCCGTGGCACCCGACGCTCGGCGACGTCGACTCCCCGCAGGCGCTGGCCGACTATCAGGCGGCCAAGCGCATCCACAAGAAGGAATGGATGGGGAACACCGGCCCAGGGGGCCGGGTTCCCTAGCGGGTATTCGCCCAGGGGGCGAAACCCGGTCCGTCCGCGACCCGACCGGCTAGGACGCCGCGGCCCCGCCCCACAGGCGCTCGGTCGCCACCCGCGCGCCCTCGGTCAGCGCCTCGAGCTTCGCCCACGCGATCTGCGGGTGGACGCGCCCGCCCAGCCCGCAGTCGGTCGACGCGATCACGTTCTCGCGGCCGACCACGCGGGCGAAGCGCTCGATGCGGTCGGCGACGACCTGCGGGTGCTCGACCACGTTCGTGGCATGGCTCACCACGCCCGGAACGAGCTTGCGGCCGCCGAGGTCGACGCCCTCCCAGGCGCGCCACTCGTGCTCGTGGCGCACGTTGCCGGCCTCGAACGAGTAGGAGCCGACGTCGATCTCCAGCAGCAGGTCGACGAGGTCGGCGATCGGGATGTCGGTCGTGTGCGGGCCGTGCCAGCTCCCCCAGCAGCAGTGGAAGCGCGTCAGCTCGCGTGGGATGCCGCGCAGCGCGTGGTTCAGCGCCTCGACGCGCACGCGGGTGAACGCCAGGTAGTCCTCGAGCGACGGCTCCGGGTTGAACTGGTCCCAGTTCTCGGCGAACGACGGCTCGTCGATCTGCACGATCAGCCCGGCCTCGGTGATCGCCAGGTACTCCTCGCGCAGCGCCTCCGCGCAGGCCCAGACGAACTCCTCCTCGGTCTCGTAGTGGGCGTTGCCGATCCGCGACGCGCTGCCGGGCCCGATCGCGCACAGGAAGCCCTGCTCCAGCCCGGCCGCCTCGAGCCCCGCCTTCAGGTTCTCGACGTCGCGGCGCACCTCGTCGTGGCCGACGTACGTGAGCGGGCCCTCGCAGACCGGCAGCAGCATGCCGGCCTGGGCCTCGCCCTTCGTCGACTTGCCCTTGGGCGCCACCCCGGAATCCGGGTCGGCGTAGGCGTCGGCGAAGCGCACCCAGTCGCGGCGCTCCGGGAACGTCGAGAGCTGGATCGTGGTCGTCGCCGGGGCGGTCGGCACGTTGGCCATGTCCGTCCACAGGCCCAGGCCGCCGAGCCGCTGGAAGGAGTAGCTCCACCACGCGCCGTAGTCGACCTTGGCGCCCATCGTGTGCCCGTACTCGCCGTCGTTGGGGATGTCGATCCCCAGCTCGGCCTGGCGCTTCACGACCTCGATCGTCGCCTCGCGGAGCCGCCTGTCGTACGCCTCCTGGTCGTACGGCTCGCCGTCGAGCCGCCGCCGGTTGAGCTCGATGAGGTCGTCCGGACGCGGGAGGCTGCCCGCATGGCTGGTGAGGACCCGGTCGCTGCTGCTCACGTGAGACCCCTTCGCGTGATGCCGCCGGACGTGCCGGCGGCGTGGCCGATGGACGCCGCCGATCCTACGCACGGCACGCCCGGACCGCGCCGGATCCGCAGGTCGCCCGGACCCGGGTTGCGGAAGACCACGGATGCCCGGGATCCGCCCCTCGGGAAACCTGACGGTGCGTTCTCACCTACCGGCCGGCGGCCAGCAGGGCGCCGGCCGGGAACGCCGGGCACCTCCCGCCCGCCTGGTTGCCAAGGTCCCGGGACCCGTTCCATCCCCTTGCGGGCCCCGGGACCGCGCAACATGCGTTATCACCCGGCCTGTCCGGGTAGCGAACGGGCATGGCAGGCGACATCCGCATCGACCACATCGACGAGGCCTTCGCCGCGCTGAAGCGCCGCGCCGGAAGCGAGCGGGTCGTCACCGTCTGCGACCTCGACAAGGTCGCACGCGAGAGCGGCCTGGAGGGCGACGCCGTCGCCGCGCTGCAGGCGCGCCTCGACGACGCGGGCATCGAGATCGACGACGACTGCGACCGCGACCCCGCCGAGCAGCCCAGCTACACGATCAACAGCCTGGCCCACAACACCAGCGACGCGCTGGCGCAGTTCCTCGACGGCATCGGGCGCTACCGGCTGCTGCGCCCCGACGAGGAGATCGAGCTGGCCAAGCGCATCGAGCGCGGCGACCTCGAGGCCAAGGACCGGCTCATCAACTCCAACCTGCGCCTGGTCGTGTCGATCGCGCGCCAGATGCAGGGCAGCCACGACCTGTCCCTGCTGGACCTGATCCAGGAGGGCGTGATCGGGCTCGTGCGCGCGGCCGAGAAGTTCGACTGGCGCAAGGGGCTGCGCTTCTCCACGTACGCGACCCTGTGGATCCGCCAGGCGATCCAGCGCGGCATCGCCGACCGCGGGCGGACGATCCGGCTGCCCACGAACATCGCCCAGCGCGAGCGCAAGATCGGCGCGGTGCAGCGGCGGCTCACCGTGGAGCTGGGCCGCGAGCCCACCCCGGAGGAGATCGCCGACGCCGCGGACCTGCCGCTGGCGCAGGTGCAGCAGATCATGGACGTGTCGCGGGTCGTGACCAGCCTCGACCTGCCGGTCGGCGAGGAGGGCGAGGCGTCGCTGGGCGACCTCGTCCCCGGCCAGGACACGGCGATCGAGGAGACCGTCCACGTGACGATGACCGAGGACCTCGTGCGCCGCACGGTCGAGGAGCTGCCCGAGCCGCAGCGGGACGTGATCAAGATGCGCTACGGGCTGAACGGCGGGCGCGAGCCGCTGCCGCTGCAGCGCGTGGCCCGCGAGCTCGACATGGCCCCCAAGGACGTCCGGCGCTTCGAGGAGCAGGGCCTGCGCGCCCTGGCGCTCAACCGCGAGCTCGAGGCGCTGCGGGAGGTCGCCTGACCACCGGCCTGACGGCCGCGTGGCAGGCGATCGCCCATCGGCGTCGAATCACTCTCGCTACCGTGACCTCCGTGCCCCGGCACCGATTCAGCGCGCGCGCCGCCCTGCGGCCGTGCACCGATGAGGACCTGGTCGCCGCGCTGCGCGCCGGTGACGACCACGCGATGACGGAGATCGACCGCCGCTATCGCGACCGCCTCCTCGCCTACGTGCGCCGCATGTCCGCGGGCGCCGACGCCGAGGACGTCGTCCAGGACGTCCTGGCGCGCGCCTACGTCGCGCTGCGCGCCGACGACCGCCCGATGGCGCTGCGCGCCTGGCTGTATCGCGTCGCCCACAACCGCTGCCTCGACGTGCTGCGCCGCCCCACGCCGCTGCTCACCGACGAGCCGGATCTCGGCGGCGCCGACGCCTCCCGCGACCTGGGCGAGCAGGTCGCCGGGCGCGAGCGGCTGCGCCAGGTCGTCGCCGACATCCAGGGCCTGCCCGACCAGCAGCGCTCGGCGCTGATCATCCGCGAGCTCGGCGGCCTCTCCTACGAGGAGCTGGCAGACGCGCTCGACACGACCGTGCCGGCGATCAAGTCGCTTCTCGTGCGCGCCCGCATGAACCTGGCGCGGGCGGCCGAGGAGCGCGCCCTGGCCGAGCGCGACGCGCTGGAGCGCGCCCGCCCCGCGACGGTCCGGCCGGCCACGGCCTAGCGGTCCCAGCTCAACGGCGTCCCGAGCACCGACGCGGGCGAAGCGGCCGACGCCACCCGGTCGGCCCTGGCTACGTCGGCCTCGTCGCGCTCCTCGTCGCCGAGGAACTCGAGCTCGCCGCCGCAGCGCGGGCAGCCCCCCACGATCCGCAGGCCGTGCGCGGCGGTCGCGCCGAACCAGGCGAACGAGCAGGCACCGCAGCGCACGCGGGGGTCGGGAGCCATCCGCCCGGACGTTACGGGGCGGCGGCCGGGTCCGTGATCGTCCATTCGTCGAGGATCCCTGTGCTGGCGCGAAGCCGTCAGCGCGCGGCGACGCGGCGGATCGTCGGCACGAGCTCGTCGAGCGCATCGTCCTTGCTGACGAGCGCGTCGATCGGGCCCGTGTCCAGCTCGCCCTGCCACCCCGACAGCACGACGATCCGCGCCTCGGGCACGGCGGCGCGGACGTGGCCGACCGTCGCCGGCCCGAGGTCCTGGCCGCGCAGGTCCAGCAGCACGACGTCGGGGCGGACGGCGCGCACGCCGTCGAGCGTCGCCTGCGCGGAGCCGGCGGCGCCGACGAGCTCGATGTCGGGGGCGTCGGCGAGCACCTCGCGCACGAGCACGCGGTACGCCTCGGAGTCGTCACAGTGGAACACCCGTACCGGCCCCATGGCACCGCGATCCTACGACCACCGCGTGATCTAGGCTCCGCGCGTGCTTCGACCCGCCGCCCTGCTCGCCGCGCTCGCGGCGCTCGCCCTCCTCCCCGCGTCCGCGTCCGCCCTCGAGTACGGCATGGGCAACGAGACCCCGGCGCTGTTCTCGGTGCCCGCGTTCACCGAGCTCCCGATCAAGAAGGTCCGCTACGTCGCCGCCTACGACGCCGCGCTCGGCGAGAGCTTCGAGCGCCAGCAGGCCGACCAGTTCCTGAACACGGCGAACGCGATGGGCTACGAGGTCCTCGTGTCGTTCGAGCACTCGCGCCTGCCCAGCCGCGCGAAGCGGCTGCCGTCCACCAAGGCCTACCAGCGCGGCGTGCGCGCGTTCATGGCGCGCTACCCGTTCGTGCGCATCTACTCGCCGTGGGACGAGATCAACGACTGCTCGCAGCCGACGTGCCACAACCCGAAGGCGGCGGCCGGCTACTACCTCACGATGAAGCGCACGTGCCCGCGCTGCACGCTCATCGCCGGCGAGGTGCTCGACACGACCGATCCACAGCAGACCGTGCAGTACCTGCGCGCCTACCAGAAGGCGCTGGGGAGCGAGCGCCCGCGCATCTGGGGCCTGCACAACTACTCCGACGTCAACCGCTTCCGCTCCACCGGCACGCGCGCCGTGCTCGGGGCCGTACAGGGCGCGGTCTGGCTCACCGAGACCGGCGGCCTGCACCGCTTCCTCCCCGGTTTCCCGGCGTCGACCAGCCGCCAGGTCCGCGCCGAGCGCCAGATGTTCAGGCTCGCACGCATCAGCTCGCGCATCCAGCGGCTCTACATCTACTCGTGGACGGGCGGCGGCTCGTTCGACGCCGGCCTGACCGGATCCGACAGCACGTCGCTGCGCCCGGCCTACCAGGTCGTGCGCGACCAGCTCGGCTGACCGGGTGTAGGGTCCGCGGGTGGCGACCGTGCTCGTCGTCGGCGGCCCGATCGAGGCCCTGGGGCTCGACGTGCTGCGCCACCAGCTCGACGTCAACGTCGTCGGCCAGGTCGCGGTGACGCAGGCCCTGCTGCCGCGCCTGCGCGCCGGCCGGGGGCGGATCGTGTTCGTGTCGTCGGTGAGCGGGCGCGTCTCGACGCCGCTGCTCGGCGCCTACTGCGCGTCGAAGTTCGCGCTCGAGGGGCTCGCCGACGCGCTGCGCGTCGAGTTGCGCGAGTGGGGCATCGACGTGGTCCTGGTCGAGCCCGGCGCGGTCGACACCGACATCTGGCGCAACGCCGAGCGGACCGTCGACCAGGCCGAGGCGGAGCTGCGCGAGGCGCACCGCGCGCTGTACGCCCGCCAGATCCAGCGCTTCCGCCGCGCGATCCCGCTCATCCGCCGCCGGGCGACCACCGCCGACGCGGTCGCCGCGGCGATCGAGAGGGCGCTCACGGCCTCTCGCCCGAAGGCGCGCTACGTGGTCGGGGCCGACGCGCGCGTCCAGGTCGCGATGGCCAAGGTCGTGCCGACGCGCGTGCTCGACGCGGCGACGGCGAAGCTCATCGGCTCCTGAGCAGCCCGCGCAGCGCCGCCACCGTCTCCGCGGCCCCGGCCAGCGACCACGGCACCTCGGCGTCGTCGACGGTGACCGCCTCGCCGCCGGCCTCGGCCACCAGCAGCGCGCCCGGCAGCCAGTCCCACTCGGCGGCGTCCGGCTGCATCCAGCCGTGCAGGCGCCCGGCCGCCACCCACGCCAGCTCCAGCGTGCCGGAGCCCGGCGTGCGGACCGCGCCGACCTCGTCGACCACCCGCTCCACGACCCGGCGCGCGCCCGGCAGTCCCAGCTTCCCGAAGCCCCACTGGCACGACACCGCCGCCCGGTCGAGCGGGACCGCGTCGCGCACGTGCAGAGCCCGCTCGTTCAACGTGGCGCCCTCGCCGCGCGCCGCGCTGAACAGCTCGCCGCGCTCGGCGTCGAACACCGCGCAGGCCAGCGGGCCGGCGGCGTCGGTCAGGACCACGGCCGCACACCAGGCGGGGATGCCGTGGGAGAAGTTGAACGTGCCGTCGACGGCGTCGATCACCCACCGCCGGCCGCTCGAGCCCGCGCGGTCGGTGCCCTCCTCGCCGAACACGCCGTCGTCCGGGCGCGCGGCGGCGATCGCCGCCACCGCGGCCGCCTCGGCCTCGCGGTCGGCGACGGTCACGACGTCGGTCGGCTCGGCCGACTTCACCTGCAGGCCCAGCTCGCCGCCGTGGCGGGCGAGCGCGGCCTCGCCGGCGGCCCGCGCGGCGCGCTCGGCGACCGCGCGGTCGGACGCGCCGCTCAGGTCAGCCGCCCGCGACCGCGGGCAGGATCGTGACCTCGCCGCCGGCGGCGACCGGCGTCTCGAGGCCGTCCAGGAAGCGGATGTCCTCACCGCCGACGTAGACGTTGACGAAGCGGCGCAGCTCTCCGTCCTCGCCGCAGATCCGGTCGCGAAGCCCGTCGTGCTGCGCATACAGCGCGTCGAGGACCTCGCCGACCGTGGATCCGTCCACCGACGCCTCGGCCTGGCCGCCGGTGGCGGAGCGCAGCTGCGTCGGGATCTTGACCGTCACGGCCATCAGACGTGGACTCCTTCCTCGACCCGCGCCTCGAAGTCGTCGAAGCGGGGCTCGATCTCATGGGACTCGAACGTGCCGCGGACCGCGTCGAGCGTCTTGAGGCCGTCGCCGGTGATGACCAGGACGACGCGCTCGTCGGCGCCGATGTCGCCGCGCGCGGCGAGCTTGGCCAGCGTCGCGGCGGTGACGCCGCCCGCGGTCTCGGTGAAGATGCCGGTCGTCTCGGCCAGCAGGCGGATGCCGGCGCGGATCTCGTCGTCGGTCACCGCGTCGACGGAGCCGTTCGTCTCGCGCGCGAGCTCGACCGCGTACGGGCCGTCGGCCGGGTTGCCGATCGCCAGCGACTTGGCGATCGTGTCCGGCTTGACCGGCCGGCACACGTCGGTGCCCGCGGCGAAGGCCTGCGCGACCGGCGAGCAGCCCGTCGCCTGGGCGCCGTTCATCGTCGGCACCGCGCCGTCGATGAGGCCCAGGTCGAGCCACTCGGAGAAGCCCTTGGCGATCTTCGTGAAGAGCGAGCCGGACGCGATCGGGGCGACGATGCGATCCGGGGTGCTCCAGCCGAGCTGCTCGGCGATCTCGTAGGCGAGCGTCTTGGAGCCCTCGGCGTAGTAGGGCCGCATGTTGACGTTCACGAACGCCCACCGCTCGCGCTCGCCGGAGATCTCGGTGCAGAGGCGGTTGACGTCGTCGTAGGTGCCGCGCACCTTCACGAGGTTCGTCCCGTACACGCCGGTGCCGAGGATCTTCTGCTCCTCGAGGTCGGCCGGGATGAACACGTACGACGGCAGCCCGAGCGCGGCGGCCTGGGCGGCGACCGCATTGGCGAGGTTGCCCGTCGACGCGCAGGCGAGCGTGTCGAAGCCCAGCTCGCGCGCCCGCTGCGAGGCGACCGCGACGACGCGGTCCTTGAACGAGTGCGTCGGGTTGTGGGCGTCGTTCTTGACCCACACCTCGCCGATGCCGAGGCGCTCGGCCAGGCGGTCGGCGCGGATCAGCGGCGTGCAGCCGGCCGGCAGGCCCACCCGGGAGAGCACGCGCGCGGACGGCCCGGGCGGCGCCTCGAGCGGGAGGAAGTCGCTGTAGCGCCAGATGTTCTGCGGCCCGGCCTGGATGCGCCGGCGCAGCAGGTCGCGGTCGTCGGCGAGCCCGCGATGGTCGTAGGCCACCTCGAGCGGCCCGAAGCACTGCTCGCAGACGTAGCGCGCCTCGAGCTCGTAGCTCGCACCGCACTCTCGACATCTCAGGTTGGTCGCGCCCATGATGAAAAACCTCCGCCGGTCAGGTGGCGAAGGTCTTGAGCGAAACCTGCCGCCACATCTCACAGGAATTGGCACCTTTCCCACGCCGGCGCGACGTGGGGGGTTGCCGGGGCTTCATCGGGCCAGTCCCTCCACCCCTCTGGATGTGTCCAGCTATGTAGTCGGCAGGATACACGCCCATCTGCAATCGAGCCAACGCGTCTCGATCTGCCGTCGAGCGGGAAGTACACTCGGAGCGTGCCGCTGGCGGATCAGACACCCACGACGAGCGACGAGGCGCGAAGTCCCCATGCCGAACCTGCCTCGCCTGCGACGTGGCCCCCGCCGCATCCCGCGCGTCCCGCAGCCTGAGAGCCCCAGCGCCCCGCGCGTCGAGGAGATCGTCGCCCCCGGCCTGCGCTGGATCAACATCGAGCGCCCGCGCCCGATGGAGCGCGCCTGGCTGGAGGAGCGCTTCGAGTTCCACGCGCTCGCCTACGAGGACATCTTCTCGCGCAACCAGCGCCCGAAGGTCGACGAGTACGAGGACTACCTGTTCGTCGTCCTGCACTTCCCGCGCTTCGACAAGCAGGTCGGGCGCCTGAACGCGGCCGAGCTCGACGTCTTCGTCGGGTCGGACTTCGTCATCACGCTGCCCAACGAGCCGATCCAGCCGCTCGACTACCTGTTCGACCGCTGCCGCCGCGACGACGAGCTGCGCGAGCAGCTCTTCGCCAAGGGCGCCGGGTACCTGCTCTACAAGATCGTCGACGACTGCGTGGACGCGTCGTTCCCGATGCTGCGCAAGATGGGCAACAAGCTCGAGCGGCTCGAGGAGGACATCTTCGAGGGGCGCTCCGAGGAGATCGTGCGCGACATCTCCAACGTCAAGCAGGAGATCATCAACTTCCGCAAGATCGTCCGCCCGCAGCGCGCCGCGCTGCGCGACCTCGAGCGCACGCGGCGCTACGTCGCCGAGGACCTCGAGGTCTACTTCGACGACATCGTCGACGCCTCCGAGCGCATCTGGGACATGCTCGAGAACTACAAGGAGGTGATCGAGGCGCTGGAGTCCACCAACGAGTCGGTCATCTCCCACCGCGTGAACGACATCCTGCGCGTGCTGACCTCGATCAGCGTCATCGTCCTGCCGCTCACGCTCGTGGCCTCGATCTGGGGCATGAACGTGCACGTCCCCGGCCAGGGCGACACCACCGCGTTCTGGCTGATCATCGTCACGATGGTCGTCCTGCTTCTCGCGATGATCGGGTACTTCCGCCGGAGTGGCTGGCTCTGACGACCCCGTCCGCCGCGCGTTCAGCGGCCTCACGCTCGCGCTCGACGGCCCGATGTTCATCGTCACCGCTGCGGCCGGCGGCGAGCGCTCCGGCTGCCTGATCGGCTTCGGCGTGCCCTGCTCGGTCGACCCGCAGCGCTTCCTGGCCTGCCTGTCGAAGGCCAACCACACGCACGGCGTCGCCCGGCGGGCCACGCACCTCGGCGTGCACGTGGTCCCGGCCGCGGCGCCCGAGCTGGCCGAGCTGTTCGGCGGCGAGACCGGCGACGAGGTCGACAAGTTCGCCCGCGTCGACTGGCGCGAGGGCCCGCACGGGGTGCCGCTGCTGGAGGCGTGCGCCAACCGGTTCGTCGGCGAGGTGCTCGACCGCGTCGACGTCGGCGACCACGAGGCGTTCCTGCTCGGGCCGGCGTGGGCCGAGCACCGCGACGGCGACCCCGCGCTGCGCTTCGGGACCGCCAGGCGCATCGAGCCCGGACATCCGGCCTGAGGCCGTAACCGGGCCGCCCGGCGCGGTGTAGGTTCACGCGACCGCACCCGCCGTCCGATGGCCTCCTCCTCCGCCCTCTCCCTCGCCCAGCTCGAGGCGCTCGCCGCCGCGACGCGGTCCGACGCCGCCGCCGGCCGCCGGCGGATGCTCGTGATCGTCAACCCGTACGCGACGACGGTCTCCGAGCGGCTGCGCACGCTCGTCGTCTACGCGCTGCAGGGCCGCTACGACGTCACCGCGATCGACACCGAGCGCCGCGATCACGCGACGGAGCTGACCCGCCAGGCCGCGCACGAGGGCTACGACGTCGTCGTCACGTTCGGCGGCGACGGCACCGTCAACGAGGCGGTCAACGGTCTGATCGGCTCCGACACCCCGATCTTCCCGCTGCCGGGCGGCAACACGAACGTCCTGTGCCGGATGCTCGGCATCCCCAACGAGATCGTCGACGCCACCGAGCACCTGCTCGCGCTCACCGACCGCTGGGAGCCGCGGCGGATCGACCTGCCGATGGTCAACGACCGCGCGTTCACGTTCTCGTCCGGGGTCGGCCTCGACGCCACCGTCGTGCGGCGCGTCGACGCGCGCCCGCACCTGAAGGCCCGCTTCGGCCCGTACTTCTTCACCACGGCCGCGGTCGCCGCGTTCCTGAAGGAGTACCTCGTCAACCCGCCGCGGATGGAGGTCGAGGCCGACGGCGGCGGGCACGCGACCGGCGTCACCACCATCGTCCAGAACGGCGACCCGTACACGTACTTCCGCGACCGCCCGATCTCGCTGGCCGAGGGCGCGGCGCTGGACAGCGGGACGCTGAGCGCGGTCGTGCTCGAGCGAACGAGCCTGCTGGCGATCCCGACGATCGCCGCCCGCGCGCTGGCCAAGCGCCTGCGCGTCGTCGACCACCGCCGCGTCGCGCACTTCGAGGGCGTCCACGGGCTGACCGTGCGCTCGCTCGACGAGCGCGAGCTGCCGCTGCAGGTCGACGGCGACTACGTGGGGACGGTGCGCGAGGCGCGCTACACGGTGCGCCCGGGCGCGCTGGCCGTCGTCAGCTGAGCGGCCCGAGCCACTCGAGCAGCGCCTCGCGGCGGAAGCGCCACTCGTCGCCGATCCTGCGCCCCGGCACCTCGCCCGCCCCGGCGCGCGCGGCCAGGACCTCGGGCGCGACGCGCAGGAGCTCGGCGGCCTCCTCGAGCGTGAGGACGTCGGGAGCGGGCGCGGGGCGGAACGCGTGGTGGCCGAGCGCGAGCTCGTCGCCGCCGACCGTGACGGGGCGCGCGGGCACGGTCCGGTCGCCGGCGGTGGCGGGGTCGAGATGCTCGGTCAGCAGCCCGGCGACGAGGTCGCGCTTGGACGCGCCGCTGGCCTGCGCGGCGCGGTCGAGCCGCTCGGCGGCCGACAGCGGGATGCGCACGTAGAGGGCGCGGGTGGCCTCGGAACGGCGCGCTGGAGCCATGGCGACCTCCTCTCCAACGTGATATCCAATAGCTATCTTCACGATAGCACCGCGCGCCGTCCCGTCCCGGACAGTCGGTACTGTCCGCCACGATGAGCGCGTTCCTGCTCGCGGCGGCGGAGGTCACCGGACGGCTCGGCCAGCCCGACCAGGAGCACCTCGTCTGGGCGCGCGAGCTGCAGGCCATGTCGCTCGCGTTCCACATCCCGCTCGTCTGCTTCGGGATCGCGTTCCCGGCGATGGTCGTGTTCATGGAGGGCCTGTACCTCCGCACCGGCGACCCGACCTACAAGGCCCTCGCCAAGCGCTGGTCGAAGGTGATGCTGATCCTGTTCGCCGTCGGCGTCGTCACCGGCACGATCCTGTCGTTCGAGTTCGGCCTGCTGTGGCCGAACTTCATGGCCACGTTCGGCGACGTGTTCGGCGTCGCGTTCACGCTCGAGGGCGTCTCGTTCTTCCTCGAGGCGATCTTCATCGCGATCTACGTCTACGGCTGGGACCGCCTCCCCCGCCGCGCCCACATCCTCACCGGCGTGCCGATCATCATCACCGGCATCACCGGCTCGCTGATGGTGATCTCGGTGAACGGGTGGATGAACAACCCGGTCGGCTTCGACGTCGTGAACGGCGCGGTCACGAACGTGCGCCCGTGGGAGGCGCTGTTCAACGACTTCTTCTGGCACGAGCTCGTGCACATGTACGCCGCCGGCTACATGGTCGCCGGCTTCACCGTCGCCGGCGTGTACGCGTTCGCGTGGCTGCGCGGGCGGCGCACCCGCTACGTCCGGGTCGGGATGATCGTGCCGCTGACCGTCGCCTGCCTGGTCGCCCCCGTGCAGGTCGTGCTCGGCGACTGGGCCGGGCGGACCGTCGCCGAGGACCAGCCGGTGAAGCTGGCGACGTTCGAGGGCCTGCCGAAGACCCAGGCCGGCGCGCCGTTCCACATCCTCGGCTGGTACGACAAGGACACGCAGGAGGTCAAGGGCGCGATCGAGATCCCCGACCTGCTGTCGATCCTCGCCTACCACGACCCCGACGCGGTCGTGGAGGGCCTCGACTCGGTGCCGCCCGACGACCGGCCCGGGCCGGTCAACGTCGTGCGCTACGCGTTCCAGACGATGATCGGAATCGGCACGCTCCTCGCGCTCGCCGGGGTGTTCTACGCGGCCGTGTGGTGGCGCAAGGGCCGGCTGCCGCGCTCGAAGTGGTTCTTCCGGCTCGTCGTCGCGGCCGGCCCGCTGGCCGGGATCGCCCTGATCAGCGGCTGGGTGACGACCGAGGTCGGGCGCCAGCCGTGGATCGTCTACGAGGTGATGCGCGTCGAGGACGCGGTCACCGACGCGAGCGGGCTGCCGATCGCGTTCTTCGTCGCGCTGGCCGTGTACCTGACGCTGGCCGCCACGGTCGCGTGGCTGCTGCGGCGGCTGGCGCAGCGCCCGCCCGAGGTGGAGGTCGGCGTCGCGGTGGAGGCGCGCTGATGGCCGAGGTCTGCCTGGCGCTGGCGATGATCGGGCTGACCGCCTACGCGGTGCTCGGCGGCGCCGACCTGGGCGCCGGGTTCTGGGACCTCACCGCCGGCGGCGCCCACCGCGGCGGCCGCGTGCGCGGGCTGATCCAGCGCTCGATGAGCCCGGTGTGGGAGGCCAACCACGTGTGGCTGATCTTCGTGCTCGTCGTGCTGTGGACGTGCTTCCCCGTGTTCTTCGGGTCGATCATGTCGACGCTCTACGTGCCGCTGTTCGGCGCCGCGCTGGGGATCATCTTCCGCGGCGTCGCCTTCGCGGTGCGCGGGCAGGCGGCGACGATCGCCGAGGCGCGCGTGTTCGGCGCCGTGTTCGCGCTGTCGTCGGTCCTCGTCCCGTTCTGCCTGGGCGCCGCGCTGGGCGGGATCGCGGCCGGCGAGGTGCCCGAGGGCAACGCGCTCGGCCCGCCGTTCGACTCGTGGCTGAACCCGACGTCGATCTTCGTCGGCGTGCTCGCGGTGGCGACCGGCGCCTACGTGTCGGCCGTCTACCTGGCCGCCGACGCGGTGCGGGCGGACCTCCCCGACCTCGTCGAGGCGTTCCGCCGCCGGGCGCTCGGCGCGGGCACGGTCGCCGGCGCGCTGGCGATCGGCGGGCTGTTCGTCGTGCGCGAGGACGCCCGCCCGCTCTTCGACGGACTGACCTCGGACGGCGGGCTCGTGTGCGTGCTCGCCTCGGCCGCCTTCGGGATCGCCACGATGGCGCTCGTGTGGACCCGGCGGATGAGCCTCGCCCGCTGGACGTCCGCGGGCGCGGTCGCCTGCGTCGTGCTCGGCTGGGCGATCGCGCAGAGCCCCGACCTGCTGCCCGGCGAGCTCACCCTCGACGAGGCGGCGGCCGGCGACGCGACGCTCGGGGCGACGCTGATCGCGCTCGGCATCGGCGCGATCGTGCTCGTGCCGTCGCTCGTCTACCTCTACCGGCTCGTGCTGCGCGGGACGCTCGACCAGCAGTTCGAGCCCCTCGACCAGCGCTTCCGGCCGATCACCGCCGGCGACACGTCCCAGGAGCGCCCGTGACCCTGCGCCGCCTCTGCCCCACCCTGTTCGTCATCGGGATCGTGCTCATGATCCCGTTCGAGGAGTGGTACACGCGGCTCTTCGGGGTGCTCGCGCTCGTCGGGTTCGTCGTCACCGGGCTGTTCCTGATCGCCAGCCCCGAGTACCTGGCGCGCGAACCGCAGCAGCCCGACGAGCCGAGCTAGCGGACCCGCACCGTGCGCGTGAGGAACCCGCCGGTGGCGCGGTTGCCCGCGGCGTCGGACACGCGCAGGCGCACCACGACGGTGCCGCGCGGGACGCGGCCGGTCGCGACGTAGTCGACGCCGCGCGTGTGGCGCACGCGCAGGCGGACGGCGCGACGCGCGCCGCGGCGCTGCGCGGTGACGCGGATGCGCAGCCGGCCCGTCGAGTTGGGGTCGGCGGCCTGCAGGCGGACGATGCAGCGCCCGGCCCGGCAGCGCACGGAGCGCAGGACGGCCTGGGGCGCGACCGTGTCGGGCTGCACGGCGGCGGCGGTGCCGGTGCCGGCGGTCGAGACGCCGCCGGCGTTCGCGGCCTGCACGACGCACATCACGGTGGCGCCGACGTGCGCCCGCGTGGGCGCGAACGTGGCCCGCGAGCCGCTCTGCAGGACGCTGCCGGTGGCCGCGTCGACGAACGTGTACGTGATCGAATCCGCGCCGCTCCACGTGCCGGGCGTGCAGCGCAGCGGACTCCCGACGACCGGCGGGTCGACGCTCGACAGGCCCGGCCGGCCGCTCAGGCGCGGCGCCATCGGCGGCGTGTCGGAGCCGTCGATGAACGCCCGGATCTCGGGCGCGGCGACGTCGACGTACACGTCGGGCGACCGGCCGCTGCACGGCGCGTCGGACGCGCCGGTGCTGACGATGCCGACGAGCACGCCGTCGCCGACGAGCGGGCCGCCGCTGTCGCCGAAGCACGGCGCGCCCGCGCCGACGGCGACCGCGCACAGGGCGCCCGCGGTGCGGTTGGGCGCGAGGGTGCTCAGGCAGGCGCTGTCGGGCAGCGCGGACACCGGCGCGCTGTAGAGCCGGCCGTCGGAGGGCGTGTCGGCGCCCTGCTGGCCGTACCCGCTGACGAGGAGCCGGGTGCCGGGCGCGACGACCGCGCCGGCCGGGGCCAGCGGGATCGCCCGGGTGAGCGGGCCCGACAGGTCGAGCGGCGCGGCCAGCGTGATGACCGCGATGTCGTCGGCCGGCTGGTCGGCGAGGTAGCCCGGGTGCAGGCGCACGGACGCCGCGGCGGCGGACTGCCCGCCCGGCGGCGTGCGGCCCGGCGCCCAGCGGCTGACGTCGCTGAGGCCGGCGACGACGGTGACCCCCGCCGGGGAGTTGTGCTCGACGCAGTGGGCGGCCGTGAGGATCACGCGCTCGCCGAGCACCGCGCCGCCGCAGCCGACGCCGAGCGCCGTGTTGGCGATGTAGACCTGCCACGGCACCGCCGCGATGCCGGTGGCGGCGCCGCCCGCGATGCGGGGCGAGGCGGCCGAGGCGGGCGCGGCGGCGATCAGCAGCGCGGTGAGGAGGGCGAGCGCGGAGCGGGTCACCCCCGCGAGAGTACGAGACGCGCGCGCCTCGCGGATTCAGCTCGCGCGGCGCAGGCGCGTCGGGGCGCGATGCGTCGCGCCGCCCTGGGCGAGCCAGTCGAGCACCGCCCACCGCGAGAAGCGCCAGTGCCCGCCGATCTGGCGGCCGGGCAGCTCGCCGGCCTCCGCCAGGCGCCGTAGGGCGCCGGTGTCGACCTGCAGGAGGACCGCCGCGTCCTGGAGGGTCAGGACCTCCGTCGGCGCCGGCACGAGGACCGGGCTCGGACCGGGGGCGCCTTGGCGCAGGTGAAAGGTGCCGCTCGCATCACGCTGCGGCGCGCTGGTCGGGGTCGTGGGCTCCGCGGGCATGATGCCCGGCGCCGCCGCTGTGAGGTGCCTCCTTGGCATATGCGAGTCCGTGATCAACAACGGTACCCGGCGGCGTCCGCGCGATCGGACGTATGTCCAGGCGGCGCGCTCAGCCGCCGGCGCCCGGCGTGACGCGGTAGGCGTCGAACACGTTGTCGATCTGGCGCAGCCGGTTGATCGTCGTGCGCAGCGAGGCGGTGTCGGCGACCTCGACGACGAACCGGTTCTGCACCATCGGCGGCACGACCAGGCAGCGCGCCTCGACGATGTTCAGCCCGCCCTCGGCCATCGTGCGCGACAGGTCCTCGAGCAGGCGATGGCGGTCGAATCCGTCGACCTCCAGCTCGACCTTGAACGAGCTCTTGTGCTCGCCCTCCCACTCGACGGGCACGAACCGCTCCGGGTCCTTGCGCAGCGCCACCGCGTTGGGGCAGTCCTCGCGGTGGATCGTGATGCCGCGCCCCAACGAGACGTAGCCGACGATCGGGTCGCCCGGCACCGGGCGGCAGCACTTGGCCAGGCGCACCATCACGTCCTCGACGCCCTCGACGCGGATGCCGTACGAGGTCGCCGACCCGGTCGGCTGGCGTCGCGCGCGGCGGCCGGGCGTGATCAGCGTCTCGGCCGGGCTGTGCTCCTCCTCCGCGGCCTCGCCCTGCTTCAGGCGCTGCAGCACCTTGTTCGTGACGACCTTGGCCGAGATCTTCGCGCTGCCCAGCGCGATGTAGAACTCCTCGGCCTTGCGGAAGCCCATCTCGCGGATGACGTCGGCCAGCAGAGCCGAGCCCGCGATCTTCTGCGCGGGCAGGCCCGCCTTGCGCAGGTGCTCCTGCAGCAGCTCGCGGCCGGTGTGCTCGGTGTCCTCGCGCGACTCGGCCTTGAACCAGGCCTTGATCTTGTTGCGCGCGCGGGTCGTGCGCACGAGCGAGAGCCAGTCGCGCGACGGGCCGCGGTCCTGCTTGGCCGTGAGGATCTCGACGATGTCGCCCGACTTCAGCTCGTAGTGGAGCGGGACGATCTTGCCGTTGACGCGCGCGCCGACGCAGCGGTGGCCGATCTCGGTGTGGACCTCGTAGGCGAAGTCGAGCGGCGTGGCGCCGGCGGCCAGCGACTTCACCTCGCCCTTCGGGGTGAACACGAAGACCTCGTCCTCGAACAGGTCGACCTTGAGGTTCTCCATGAACTCCTTGGGATCGGAGAGCTCCTGCTGCCAGTCGAGCATCGACCGCAGCCACTTGAGCTTCTCCTCGCCCTTGGCGTTGGCGGGCGCGCCGTCCTTGCCCTCCTTGTAGATCCAGTGCGCGGCGACGCCGAACTCCGCCATGTCGTGCATCTCGCGGGTGCGGATCTGGATCTCCAGCGGCCGCCCCTCCGGCCCGATGACCGTCGTGTGCAGCGACTGGTACATGTTGAACTTCGGCATCGCGATGAAGTCCTTGAAGCGCCCGGGCAGGGGCTTCCAGAGGCTGTGGATCACGCCCACGGCCCCGTAGCAGTCCTTCACCGAGTCGACGACGACGCGCATGGCCGTGAGGTCGTAGATCTCGTTGAACTCACGGCCCTTCTTCGTCATCTTCGAGTAGATCGAGTAGAAGTGCTTGGCGCGCCCGGCGATCTCGGCCTCGATGCCCAGCGCCTCGAGCTCGCGCGCCAGGTACTCGCCGGCCTCGCGGACGTACGCCTCGCGCTCCTCGCGCTGCTGCGCGACCAGGCCCTTGATCTCCTGGTACTTGCGCGGGTGCAGCGCCTGGAAGGCCAGGTCCTCCAGCTCCCACTTGATCGCGTGGATGCCGAGCCGGTGCGCGATCGGCGCGTAGATCTCCAGGGTCTCCTTGGCCTTGTCGATCTGCTTCTGCTTCGGCATCGCCGAGATCGTCCGCATGTTGTGCAGCCGGTCGGCGAGCTTGATGAGGATGACCCGGATGTCCGAGGCCATCGCGACCATCATCTTGCGGTAGTTCTCGGCCTGCGCCTCGTCGCGCGACGTGAACGTGATGCCGGTCAGCTTCGTGACGCCGTCGACGAGGCTGGCGATCTCCTCGCCGAAGCGCTCGCGGACCTCGTCGAGCGACGCGGTCGTGTCCTCGACGGTGTCGTGCAGCAGCGCCGCGCACAGCGTCTCGGTGTCCAGGCGCAGCCCGGCGCAGATCTTCGCGACCGCCGCCGGGTGCGTGATGAAGTCCTCGCCGGACTGGCGGCGCTGGTCGGCGTGGTGCTCGCAGGCGAACACGAACGCCTCCGCGACGCGCTCGCGGTCGATCTCCACCACCGAGTCGGCGGCGTGCTCCTCGACGACCGCGAACAGGTCGCCGAGCAGCAGGCGCTCGCTCTCGGTCAGGTCGGTGCGGACCGGCAGCTCGTGCGCCGCGGGGTCCGCCACGCAGTCGATGGGCTCGCGCTTGACGGGCGCGTGGGCGCTGCGGTCGCGCTCACGCTCGCGCGGCGGCGTGCTCACGCCGCCCGGCGCGCCGGTGTCGCCGGGACGCTCAGCCATGCCAGCCCCTCCTCCAGCCGCTGCTCGCACGCGCGGTACGTGGCCGACCGGCGCAGGTCGGTGCGCTCCGCCGGCGGGACGCTGACGGCACCCGCGGCGACGTCGACGCGGACGAGATCCAGCTCGGCGAGGACGCGCAGGAGGCGGCCCGCGACCGCGGCCGGACGTGAGCGGTCCTCCCCGCGCAGCAGGGCGACGAGCTGCTCACCCTGAGCGCCTCCCGCGTCCCGCAGGGCGCGGTACAGCGCGGCGAGCGGTTCACGGAGTCGGTTCTCACGCTCATGGATCTGCCTGGCGAAGTGTAGCTCCGGGGTTCCCCAGGCCAGCACCGTCACATGGGCCACAGCGGCCGGCCTGGATGGCGGGTCGATGGCGACCACGTGCTCGTACGGATCGGCAAGTCCGGGGTCGCGCTCCAGCGCCGTCCACGAGCAGAGCGCGAACCCGCCGAGCCGCTCGCGCAGCGCGGGCAGGCGCGCGGGCACGTGGGCGCAGACGGCCAGCACGGGCTCGCCGCTGGCCACGAGGGCCGCGAGCGTGCCGGCGATGCCGCGGTCGCGGCGGTCGGCCGGCGCCTCGCGGACGGGTGCGGGCGCGGGCGGCTCGAGGGGCGCGTCGAGCTCGGCCAGGGCGGCGGCGAGGTAGTCGTCAGGCTCGCCGACGACGGCGATCGGCGCGGGCGCGCACGGCTGGGCGTGGCGCAGGAGCAGGCGCGGCTCGACGGTGCCCTGCCAACGGTCGAGCTCGAGCGCGGCGACGACGTCGGCGGGACGGCCGGCGGCGACCGGCAGGCGGCCGTCGCAGCCGAAGACGACGGCGCGGGCGCGCACCCCGCCGGTCTCCACCGTGCAGCGCAGGTGGCGGCCGCTCTCCCCCATCGGACGCGGATCGGCCAGCCGCGCGGCGGGCAGGAGCAGCGTGACCGGCGGGTTGCCGTGGCCGAACGGCTCCAGCCGCTCGAGCTCCTCGGCGAGCGCGTGGCCGACGTCGCCGCCGGCGACGATCGCGTCGACGCGCTGGACGGGCACGAGGTCGTCCTCGGTGAGGACGGCGGCGGCGTGGGCGGCGAAGGCCGCTCGGAAGGCGTCGACGCGGTCGCCGTCGATCTCCAGGCCGGCGGCGGCGCGGTGGCCGCCGTGGCGGTCGAGGTGCTCGGCGCAGGCCTGCAGGCCGGCGAGGAGGTCGAAGGCCGGGATCGAGCGGGCGGACCCCGTGCCGCGCAGGCCGCCGGCCGCGGTGCGCTCGAGGGCGATCGCGACCGCGGGACGGTGGTGGCGCTCGGCCAGCTTGGAGGCGACGATGCCGGCGACGCCGGGGTGCCAGCCCTCGCTCGCGACGACGAGGGCCGTCGCCCCGGCCTGCTCGCGCGCCTGGGCCTCGGCCTCGAACAGCATGCGCTCCTCGACGTGGCGCCGCTCGGCGTTGATGCGGTCCAGCTCCTCGGCGACCTCACGGGCACGGGCGTCGTCCTCGGTCAGGACGAGCTCGAGCCCGGCGTCGGCGCGGGCGAGGCGGCCGGCGGCGTTGATGCGCGGCGCCAGGCGGAAGCCGACGTCGCCGGCGTCGACGCGGGCGGCGTCGCAGCGGGCGACGGCCATGAGCGCGCGCAGCCCGGGCTTGCGAGTGGTGCGCAGGGCCTGGAGCCCCTCGCGCACGAGGCGACGGTTCTCGCCGCGCAGGGCGACGACGTCGGCGACGGTGGCGAGGGCGACGAGGTCGAGGTCCTCATCGGCGGTCGGCGCGCCGAGCGCGTGTGCGAGCTTGTGGGCGACGCCGGCGGCGCACAGCTCCGGGCACGGGTAGCCGCAGACGGCCGGGTGGACGATCGGCGCGTCGGGCAGGCGGCCGTCCGCCCGCGGCGAGTGGTGGTCGGTGACGAGGACGTCCATGCCGGCGGCGCGCGCCTGGGCGATCTCGTCGACCGCCGTGATCGCGCAGTCGACGGTGATGAGCAGCTGCGTGCCGTGGCGGGCGAGCCGCTCGACGGTGTGCGGACGCAGGCCGTAGCCGTCCTCGGCGCGGCTGGGCAGGTACCAGGCCGGCTGGGCGCCGAGCGCGCGCAGCGCCCTGACGAGGATCGCGGTGGCGCAGACTCCGTCGACGTCGTAGTCGCCGTGGACGACGATGCGCGAGCCGTGGGCGACGTGGCGGCGGACGAGCGCGACCGCCGTCTCCATGCCGGCGAACGCGGCCGGCGGATGCGCCTCGTCGGCGGCCAGCCAGGCGCGGGCGGTCTCGGGGTCGTCGAACCCGCGGCGGACGAGCACCTGGGCGACGACGCCGCTGACGCCGAGCTCGCGCTCGAGCACGGCGGCCGGCGCGGTCGGGCACGGCGCGATCTCGAGGCGGCGCGGGCTGGTCACGGGCGGGACGCTAGGCGCCGCCCCCGACGGAACGGCGGGCGCCGCGGGCGCGCCGGGTAGACTGCCGCACCGTCCGCGGCCGGGACCGGCCGCGGAGACCGGACAGGGGCCTGGACGTGCGCACGCTGACTCTCGCCGCTCTCTGCACCGCCGCCCTGGCGGCGCTGCTGCCGGCCGCGGCCGGAGCCGCGCCCACCGGCCCGTTCGAGCCGAACGACACGATCCTGCGCGCCGCGGGCCCGCTGACGTCCGGAACGCCGATCCACGCCGAGGTCGAGGCCGTCGGCGATCCCGACTGGTACTTCCTCGTGACGAACGCGCCCGGCCCGGTCCAGGTGGCGCTGACGCTCGCGACCTGCGGACCCGCGATCCCGGGCCCCACGTGCAACAACGTGTCGATCACCGCCTACGACGGCGAGGGCGCGATCGCCGCGCGCGGCGTGGTCAACCGGGTCGGCGAGACGCTGGTGCTCGGCTTCGAGGGCCGCGCCGCCGGGCGGGTCAGCATCGAGGTGCGCTCCGCCGGCGCGGTCGGCGCCGCCTACGACCTCGTCGCGACCTTCCCGTCCGATGCGCAGCCGCCGCAGGACGTGCCGCCGGTGCGCTACCCGGACGTCATCCCCGAGTTCGAGACCCGCTTCGAGATGACGTACACGGGGTCGGCGCGCCACCCGCGCAACCGGCAGATCGCCGGGCTCGTGGTTCGCAAGGTGCAGCCGGGCTCGATGATCATCGTGCGCTGCATCCGCGGGTGCGCCAAGCGCTACACGAAGACGGTGATGGCGCGCGGCAGGACCCGCCGCCTGGGCGGCCTGCCTCTCCGCCTGCGCCGCAACACCCAGCTGCGCATCGAGGTCCGGCGCGAGGGCTTCGTCGGCCGGTACAAGGTCTACCGCTTCACCCGCGGCATCCCCCGCCCGCGCACGCGCAAGGAGGGCTGCGCGTCGCCGTACGACTTCCAGCCGATCCCCTGCGCGCCGGGCGCCTGAGCGCCGGCGCGCCTCTCCCGGCCGGGTCCATTCCCGCGCCGCCCCGATCCACTCCGGCGCCGTTGTCAGTCTCAGCTCGCTATGCGATCGCGAGACGACAACGGCCCCAGGAACCGCGCGCCGTTGTCAGTTACAGCTCGCTATGCGATCGCGAGACGACAACGGATCGGCGAGGCCAGGTGAGCGGACGCCCGGCGCGAACCCGCGCGCCAGAGCGCCACCGCTGCCCTGCGCCGGGCCGGAGAGCCGAGACGACCGCACTCGTCGCGCGAGCGCGCGCGGCGCAGCCGATAACTGCCCCTCGATGATGCTGTTCCGAGCCGCGCCGCGCGCCGTTGTCAGTCTCAGCTCGCTATGCGATCGCGAAACGACAACGGCCCCAGGAACCGCGCGCCGTTGTCAGTCTCAGCTCGCTATGCGATCGCGAGACGACAACGGCCCCCGGAACCGCGCGCCGTTGTCAGTTACAGCTCGCTATGCGATCGCGAGACGACAACGGATCGGCGAGGCCAGGTGAGCGGACGCCCGGCGCGAACCCGCGCGCCAGAGCGCGACCGCTGCTCTGCGCCGCGAGCGGCGAATTCTCTCCAGGGGGTGGAGGAAAGTCGCCACTCGCGTCAGGACGGCCCCGCCAGAGAGCCGGGACGGGCGCGCTCGTCGACGAGAACGCGCGCGGCGCAGCCGGTCACGCGCCCTCGATGATGCTGTTCCGAAGCGCCGCGGCGGCGCGCTACTCGACCACGACGACGTGGTGCTTCGTCTGCCCGCCGCCCTTGGAGCCGCCGCCGGAGCTCTTCGAGGAGCCGCCGGAGCCGGTGGTCGCCTGCTGCGCCGGCGGCGCGCTGTGTGTGGGCGCCGGCGCCGGCGCGGGCGCCGGGGCGCTCTGCGCCGGGGCCGGGGTGCTCGTGGCGGGCGCGGGCGACGAGGTCGAGCCGCCGGACGAGCCGGACGCGCGAGAGGCCGCGGTCGTCGTGCCGGACGAGCTCGCGCGCTGGCGCGCCTGAGCCTGGCGCTCCCGCTTGCGCGCGCGCTCGCGCGCGGCGGCGCGCTGCGCGGCCTCGCGCTCGGCGGCGCGGCGGGCGCGCTCCTGGCGCTCCTCGCGGCCGTCGCCGGGCAGCACGAGCTCGGCCGAGTCGTCCTCGACGCCGCCAGCCTGCACGGCCGCTGGCGTCGTGTTCGACACGTCGGTGACGCCGATCGCGCGGACGGCGAGCAGCGAGCCGAGCAGCACGGCGAGGGACAGGATCGCGAGCGCGAAGATCCGCGCTGCGGAAGCCCTGCCGGTGAGAGGCCGCTCGTGGCCTTCGGTCCCGCCCTGCCTGCTCATGTCCTCCGTGTCCCGTCCGGGGTGTGGGAGCCGCCCAGTCTACGTTGGGTGAGGCCGTTCACCCATCTATCGGCAGATCTGGGGAGAAACTGGACAGATGGACGATCCCGCCCAAGATCGGGGCGCACCGGCACTCGCCGCGGCGGGGCTCAGTGGATGACGGGCTGGTTGCCGCGGCGGACGCCGACCCAGTAGCAGATCGCCAGGCCGATCAGCGTTCCCGGGATGGCCTCGAGGGCGGTGACGATCGTCGTGTCGTCGATGCCGGGGACCGTGAAGCCGTTCACGAGGACGCCGAAGACGATCGCGCCGATCGCCGACGCCAGGAACGCGCCCACGATCCCGCCCCAGAAGCGGTCCGGCACCCACACGGCGAAGTGCCACAGGGCCAGGCCCATCATCACCCACGCGAAGATCGCCATCTACCGCGGCCTCCCCTTGCGACGGCGCTGACGGCGGGCGCCCCCGCCCGACGAGCGCGGCTGCTGCTTGGGCATCACGACGTCGTCCGGGCTGAGGTCCGGGGCCGATCCGGGCTCGGGCGCCGGCTCGGCCGGGGCCGGAGCGGGCTCGGGCTCGGGCGCCGGCTCGGCCGCCGGCGGCGGCTCCTGCGCCTGCGGCTGCGGCTGCGCGTCGGCCCGGCGCGGCACGCGCGTCGGCTTCGCGGGCCGCCGCTCGGCCGTCGCGGTGCTCGTCCGCGTCTCGCTCGCCGTCTCCTTGATGTCGGCCACGAGCTCCTCGAACTCCTCGCGCGAGACCTCGGGCGGCTGGCCGGGCAGGGCCGGGCCGGACCGCCAGCGGCGCCGCTTGCGCTGCGGCTCCACCTCGACCGGGGCGCCGTCGATCGGCGTCGGGTAGGCCGGGATGTAGCCCTGGGTCTCGAGGATCCGCTTCGCGCGCGTCTGGTAGACGGGCTCGCGCTGCTTCCAGTGCGTCAGCACCTGGCCGGCGATGAAGATCGACGAGTACGTGCCAGACGCGGTGCCGATCAGCAGCGCCATCGCGAAGTCCTGCAGCGTCTCGCCGCCGAACAGCAGCAGCGACAGGACGGGCAGCAGCGTGCAGAACGAGGTCGCCAGCGAGCGGACGATGACCTCGCTCATCGAGCGGTTGACGATCTGGGAGAACGCGGCGCGCGGCATCCGCGGCACGTTCTCGCGGATGCGGTCGAACACGATGATCGTGTCGTACAGGGAGAAGCCCAAGATCGTGAGCAGCGCCGCGACCGTCGACGTCGTCACCTCCAGGCCGAGTAGGGCGTAGATGCCCGCGGTGATCAACAGGTCGTGGGCCACCGCGATCAGCACCGGCACCGCGTACTTCCACTCGAAGCGCAGCGCGATGTAGACCGAGATCACCAGCAGCGACGCGATGATCGCGATCACCGCCGATCTGGCCACGCTCTCGCCGAACGTCGGTCCGATCGACTGGTTCGTGAAGTTCGGGGTCCCGCCGAAGTCCTCGTTCAGCGCGTTGCGGACCTTCGGGACGTCGTCGGGCGCGATGTCGCCGGAGATCTGGAAGGCGTTGTCGCCGAGCTCGTCGTTGATGACCCGCTGCACCTCGGCGCCCTCGTAGCCGAGCGCCGAGATCGCGTCGCGCACGCCGTTCTCGTCGGTCTTCTGCTCCAGCTCCGTGGTGATGCGGGTGCCGGACTCGAAGTCGATGCCGAAGTTCAGGCCCTTCCCGCCGACCGCGAGCGCGCAGATGATCAGGATCACGCCCGACGCGGAGAAGAACCACTTCGAGTAGCCCATGAAGTCGAAGCGGATGCTGTGCTTCTGCTCGCCGGCGCCGAGCGCCGAGCGGTGGGCCAGGACGCGCGAGTTGCCCATCGTGCCCAGGACGGCCTGGGTCGCGAGGACGGCGGTGAACAGCGAGACCGCGGTGCCGACGCCGAGCGTGAACGCGAAGCCCTTCACGCCCGCGGTGGCGAGCATGAACAGGATGAACGCGACCATGAAGGTCACGACGTTGGCGTCGATGATCGCCGCCAGGCCCTTCTTGTAGCCCTGGGCGATGCCGGCGGGGATCGATCTGCCGGCGCGTATCTCCTCCTTGACGCGCTCGAAGATCACGATGTTCGCGTCGGCGGCGACGGACAACGTGAGGATCAGGCCCGCGATGCCCGGCAACGTCAGCGTGATCGGGATCAGCTTGATCAGCGCGAAGAAGTAGACGCCGTAGATGACGAGCGCGCCGACCGCGATCAGGCCCAGGACGCGGTAGAAGACGAGCAGGAAGAGCGCGACGACGATGAAGCCGACGACGCCGGCGATGAGGCCCTCGTCGAGCGCCTGCTGGCCCAGGGTCGCCGACACCTGCGACTGCGAGATCAGCTCGAGCCGGATCGGCAGCGCGCCGGTGCGCAGCAGGTTGGCGAGGTTCTGCGCCGACTGGATCGTGAAGCCGCCCTGGATCTGCGAGCCGTTGGCCCCGTCGATGCCGTCCGGGTTCTGCTGGAAGTCGATGTACGGGACCGAGATCAGCTCGTCGTCGAGCACGATCGCGAAGTGCTGGGCCGACGCGAGCGGGTCGGCGCCCGGCACCTGGTTGGCCTGGCCGCGCTGGGCGATCTCGCGCGTGACCTCCTGCCAGATCTCGCGGCCGCGCTTGGTGAAGTCGAACGTGACGATCGGGGCGCCGGTGCCGGCCGGGCCGTTGTCGAAGTTCTGCTCCGGGTTCTTGATGTCGGTGCCGCGCAGCGCCGGGTCGTCGTTGAGGACGTACCAGCGATCCGGCTTCGTCTCGACCTCGTCGGGGACCTCGGCGCGGACGATCACCGTCCCCTCGGGGATCCGGACGACCTCCTGGTCGGCCGTGGGGCGGTCCGTCGGCTGGTCGATGAACAGGTCGCGGCGGTTCTCCTCGGGGCCGGCGAGGACCCGCTCGTTCTTCGTGTCGAGCAGGTAGTAGCGGCCCTCGTGGGTGGCCGTGTCCGGGTTGCGCGGCTCGCACTGCGCCGCGCGCCGCACCGCCTCGTAGAGCGAGATGCCGAAGGTCGGGTTGCCCGCCTGCGACCCGCCGGTGACCTGCGGGTTGGTCGGATCGGGCCGGCAGCCGGGGCCCATGACGTTGGGCTCCCAGTCGTAGAAGAACAGCTGCGCGACCTGGCCGACCTGCTGCTCCGCGCGCTCGGCGTTCGTCACGTCGGGCAGCGAGACCTGGATCTGCTGGCCGCCGAAGCGCTGGATCTCCGGCTCCGCGACGCCGAGCGAGTCGACGCGCTCGCGCATGATGTCGATCGCGCGGTTGATCGCCTCGGGCGTGACCTCCGACTGCTTCGTCGGCCGCGCCTCGTAGATCAGCTCGACGCCGCCCTTGAGGTCGAGGCCCAGCCGGGTCGGCTTGGAGACGATGACCGCGATCGCGCCGACGAGGAGCACGCCGACGAGCAGCAGGATGGCGAAGTTGCGCGTGCGGTGTTGCATCAGGAGGGCTTGGCGGCCTTCGCCGGCGTGAGGACGATCAGCAGGCCGCCGTCGTCATCGTAGGCCGGAAACAGGTCGGCGGTCGCGTCGGCGGGGAAGTCGCCCTCGGCGTGGACCGTCACGGCCTTGCCCTGCACGCGCACGCCCCACTCGAGCGCCTGCGCCACGTGGTCGGTGCCGTCCTCGAAGGTGAGGCCGAGCACCTCGCTGGCCGGCCGCCCGATCGCGCGCTCGTCGTCGAGCCCGGTGAGCTCGAACGCGCCGCGGCCGCAGTGGATGAGGCGCCCCTGCTGGTCGGTGGCGAAGAACGCGGCGTCCGGCGCGGGGTAGTAGTCGTCCATCAGCTCGAACAGGAACGTGTGCCCGCACTTCGGGCAGCCGCGCGCCTCACGCGAGAAGCCGCGCTGGCGATCGGATGCCGTCGAGCGGGTGCCGCAGTTGGGGCAGATGAACAGGTGGGCCATGGAGGTCGCTCTAGCGTAGTGGCGCGATCGTCAGCGGCGCGTCAGCCGGCGCCGCACGCCGCCGGCGGGGCCAATCCGGCCTGCTCGCCCGCGTGCGGCCCGCGCTCGACGGCCGCGAGCAGCTCGCCCGGCGCCTCGCCGTCGTCGGGGAACACGGCGCAGGCGACGGTGAGCGAGACGGGCGCCGCGCCGGACGCCGGCCGCACGTCGGCCGCGGCCACGCGCACGGCCTGGGCGAGGCGGCGCGCGCCCTCCTCCCCCGCCCCGGGCGCGACGATCGCGAGCTCGGCGCAGCCGATCCGCGCGACGCAGTCGCGCGGGCGGACGGCCGCGTGGACCCCTGCGGCCAGCCGGCGCAGCACCGCGTCGCCGGCGGCGCGGCCGTGCGTGTCGTTGATGCGCTCGAACTCGTCGACGTCGATGCGCAGCAGCGAGAAGCGCTCCGGGTCGCGCGCCCGCCGTCCCCGGTCGGGGCGCCCGGCGGCGGCGACCGCGTCGTGGAGCGCGGCGTCGAACCCGCGCCGGTCGGCCAGCCCGGTGAGCGCGTCGGCGCTTGACCGCTCGCGCTGCGCGGCCTCGGCGGCGAGCAGCCGGCGCTTGAGCGTCTGCAGCGTCAGCGTCACGCCCTCGCAGGCGATCCCGAACGCCAGCACGCGCGCGAGCGCCTGGTCCTCGCCGGCGGGCGTGTAGAGCAGCGTGCTCGCGTAGGTGACCGCCAGCGCCGCGACGCCGACCCACGCCATCCACCCGGGCAGGAAGTAGGCCGAGTACAGCATCGCCAGGACGAGCAGCGGCGCGATGTAGGAGTTCACCCCGCCCGTCGCCCACAGCCCCACGGCGAGCGCCGGCTGGAACGCGAGCACCGCGACGAGGTGCAGGCCCAGTGGGGCGCGGCTCCACGGGATCCACTCCAGCAGGCAGGCGAGCCCGTAGAGGCCGAGGAGGCCGACGAGCAGCCACACGAGCCACGGGTGCTCGGCGTCGACGCCTGGCAGCAGCTGACCGGCCGCCCCGACCGCGGCGCCCAGGAGCCAGAGCGCACCGGACCACCGGCCCATCGTGCTGCGCTCGTCGGCGAGGCCGGGCTCCGGCCTCCGGAAGACGTCCGGCGCGCTCACAGCGCCATCAGAAGAGCGCCTGCTCCGGCGGCTCGAGCCGCAGGTGTCGGAACGCGGCCGGCGTCGCCACCCGGCCGCGGGGCGTGCGCTGCAGCAGCCCGCGCTGGAGCAGGTACGGCTCGTAGACGTCCTCGATCGTGTCGGCCTCCTCGCCGACCGCCACGGCCAGCGTGGACAGGCCCACCGGACCGCCGCCGAACTTCTCGCACACGGCTGACAGGATGTCACGATCGAGCCGATCGAGGCCGGCGGCGTCGATCTCGAGCATCGCGAGGGCCTCGTCGGCGGCCTCCGCGGTGACCACGCCGGCGCCCCGGACCTGGGCGAAGTCGCGCACCCGGCGCAGCAGCCGGTTGGCCACGCGCGGGGTCCCGCGGCTGCGCCCGGCGATGGCGCGCGCCCCCTCGGGCTCGATCTCGATGCCGAGGATCGCGGCCGAGCGGCGCACGATCGAGGCGAGCTCCTCGCTCGTGTACGGCTCCAGCCGCGCCTGGATGCCGAAGCGGTCGCGCAGCGGCGTCGTGAGCAGGCCCGCCCGGGTGGTGGCGCCGACGAGCGTGAACGGCGGCAGGTCGAGCGTCACGACCCGCGCCCCCGCGCCCTGACCCACCGTGATCGGCAGCTGGCGGTCCTCCATCGCCGGGTAGAACGTCTCCTCCAGCGCCCGCGGCAGGCGGTGCACCTCGTCGACGAAGAACACCGAGCGCGGCTCCAGCGCGGTGAGGAACGCGGCGACGTCGCCCTTGCGCTCCAGCGCCGGCCCGGCCGTCTGCACGAACGGCACCTCGAGCTCGGCGGCGACGATCTGCGCGAGCGAGGTCTTGCCCAGCCCGGGCGGCCCGGCGAGCAGCAGGTGGTCGAGCGCCTCGCCGCGGCCGGCGGCCGCCGCGATCGCCACCTCGAGCTGGTCCTTCAGCGCGGCTTGGCCGACGAAGTCGCGCAACCGCCGCGGGCGCAGCGTGACCTCGAGCTCGTCCTCGGCCTCCACGATCCCCGGTGTCTGGATGCGCACGCTCATCGGCGGGCGCCTCGCAGCGCGCTGGCGATGAGCTCCTCGGCGGTCGCGCCGTCGGCGGACGCCAGCAGCGAGTCGACCTCGACGGCGCTGTAGCCGAGCCCCAGCAGGCCGTCGCGGGCGACCGCGCGCGGGTCGTCGGCGGGCGCGCCGGCGGCGGGCGCGGACTCGACGTCGCCGGCGGCGACCTTCGGGCGCAGCTCGACGATGATCCGCTCGGCGGTGCGCTTGCCGATCCCGGGGACCGCCTGGAAGCGCGGCGCGTCGCCGGCCGCGATCGCGCGCATGAGCTCGCGCGGCGGCCCGCCGGACAGGACGGCGAGCGCGACCTTGGGCCCGACCGCCTGCACGCCGAGCAGCAGCAGGAACAGGTCGCGCTCCTCCTCGGTCGCGAACCCGTACAGGTTCAGCGCGTCGTCGCGCACGATCAGGTGCGCGTGCAGCGTCACCTCCTGGCCGGCAGCCGGGACGTGGCGCAGCGTCTCCGACGAGACGGCCAGGCGGTAGCCGACCCCGCCGGCGAGCACGACGACGTGATCGGGACGGCGGACGGCGACCTCGCCGCGGACGAGCCCGATCATCGCGCCACCCCCGCCACCGCCGCCTCCAGCGGCGCCCGGTTCAGGTGGCAGACCGCGACGGCGAGCGCGTCGGCCGCGTGGTCGGGCCGCGGCGGCTCGGGCAGCGAGAGCAGCGCCTGCACCATCCGCTGGACCTGGTCCTTGTCGGCGCGGCCGCTGCCGCACACCGCGCCCTTGACCTGCTGCGGCGTGTAGGCCGCGCACGGCACGCCGCGCTGGCCGGCGGCCAGCATCGCCACGCCGCGGGCCTGGCCCACCGCGAACGCGCTGCGCGCGTTGGCGCCGAAGTACAGGTCCTCGATCGCCAGGCAGGCGACGCCGTGCTCGTCGAGCAGCTCGGCCACCCGCTCGTGGATCGTGGCGAGCCGCCGCTCGGGCGGGGCGCCCGCGGGGGTCGCGATCACACCGCCGTCGCGGGCGACGAGCCGCCCGCCCCGGCGCTCGACCACGCCGTAGCCGGTGTTGGCGGTGCCGGGGTCGATGCCGAGGACGCGCATGGAGTCGGATTCTGCGCTGCGGCCCGGACGCCTCCCGGCCCGGCCCGAAGACGAGACAGCGTTGTACAGGACCACTTACCGCAAAGTGTGTTACTTCTGTACACAGGAGACCGCGCCCCGCCGGAGCCGGGCGCGGACAACGCGAGGAGGGATGGGTCGATGGGTCGTGAAGAGGTCCCTGTTCTCGTCGCCGGCGGCAGCCTCGTCGGCATGACCGCGGCGATGCTGCTCGCCGGACACGGCACCAGGCCGCTCGTCGTCGAGCGTCACCCCGGGGCCGCGATCCACCCGCGGGCGGCGTTCATCCTGCTGCGCTCGATGGAGATCCTGCGCAACGCAGGGATCGAGCGGCCGGTCGTCGAGAGGTCGATGGAGCAGTTCGAGCCCGACGGCGCGATCATGTCCGCCGAGACGTTCGCCGGGCGCGAGCTGGCCTGGCACCTGCGCAACGTCAACGAGGGCGTCGAGGACCTCAGCCCGTCGCGGCGCACGTTCGTCACGCAGATCGCGCTGGAGCCCGAGCTGTGCCGCCGGGCGCGCGAGCTGGGCGCCGACGTGCGGTTCTCGACCGAGGTCGTCGAGGTCGCCCCCGACGACGAGGGCGTGACCGCCACGCTGCGCGACCGCGCCAGCGGCGAGACGACGACCGTGCGCTCCCAGTACCTGATCGCCGCCGACGGGCCGCGCAGCCCGATCCGCGAGCGGCTGGGCATCGAGATGCGCGGGCGCGGGATCTTCTCCCACGCGATCACGATCTACTTCCGCGCCGACGTCGAGCCGCTGCTGCGCGGGCGCAACCTCAGCGTCGTGATGGTCAACAACCCCGTCTTCCGCGGCTTCTTCCGCATCGAGAAGCCCTACAAGTCCGGGTTCCTCGTCATCCACACGCTGGGCGATCCGGAGAACCCGGTCACCGACGCCTGGAACCTCCCCGAGGCGCGCTACGAGGAGTTGATCCGCGAGGGCCTCGGCGTCCCCGACATCGAGGTCGAGGTCGAGGACGTCATGCGCTGGCAGGCGCGCGCCGACGTGGCCGAGCGCTTCCGCGACGGCCGCATCCTCCTCGTCGGCGACGCCGCCCACGTCATGCCGCCCTACGGCGGCTACGGCGGCAACACCGGCATGCACGACGCCCAGAACCTGGCCTGGAAGCTCGACGCGGTCCTGCGGGGCGCCGCCGACCCCGCGCTGCTGGAGACCTACGACGCCGAGCGGCGGCCCATCGCGGCCGCCACCGCCGAGCAGGCCTACTCGCGCTACGTCACGCGCGCGGCCCCCGACCTGGCCAAGAACGGGTTCGCCGAGATCATCCCCGACACCGACATCGACCTCGGCTGCATCTACGCGTCGCCGTCCGTGATCGCCGACGCGGACTCCCCGGGCCCCGGCATCCACCCGTACGCCGAGATGCACGGCAGGCCCGGCGGGCGCGCGCCGCACGTCGCGCTGCGCCGCGACGACGAGGAGCTCTCGACGATCGACCTGTTCGGCCGCGGGTTCGCGCTGCTGGCCGGCCCGGGCGCCGACGCCTGGTGCGAGGCGGGCGCGGCGGCGGGCGACCTCGTCCCGCCGGGCGTCGCGCCGGCCGTGCACCGCATCGGCGGCGACGGCGGGCTCGAGGACGTCGACGGGCGCTTCTGCGAGGTCTACGGCGTCGGGCCCGACGGCGCCGCGCTCGTGCGCCCCGACGGCGTGGTCGCCTGGCGCGCCGCCGACGCGCGCGGAGCCGGCGCGCCGGTGCTGCGCGAGGTGCTGGACGCGGTCCTGTGCCGCGCCGAGCGCCCCGCGGCCGTGGCCCAGCAGGCGGCGGGCTAGGACGAGCCGCCGCCGGCGAGCCGCGCCAGGCCGCTCCACGCGAACGACGTCGCGCGGTCGACCAGGTCCTGGCGCGGCACGTCCTGGTGGTCGTACCACCAGTTGGCCAGCGCCTGCACGGCGCCCGACAGCATCTCCGCGAGGATCTCGACCTCCTGGTGCAGCGCCTCGTCGGCGCCCGGCATCAGCAGCTCGGCGACCGCGCTCGTCGCGTCGTGCTGCACCCGGTCGATCACCTCCCCCAGCTCGGGGTCGGCGGCGTCGCGGAACAGCGCCCGCCATGCCTCGCGGCGCTCCTCGACGAAGGCCAGGAACGCGTCGATGCCGCCGCGCAGCCGCTCCTCGGGCGAGGCGTCCGGATGGGTCGCCGCCGACGACAGGCGCGCGAACAGCGCCTCGGCCTGCGAGGTCACCAGCTCGGCGTGCAGCGCCTGCTTGGACGGGAAGTGCTCGTAGATCAGCGCCTTCGAGATCCCAGCCGCCGACGCGATGTCGTCGATCGACGTGCCGTGGTAGCCGCCGCGCGCGAACGCCTCCATCGCGGCGTCGAGGATCGCGGCGCGCCGGTCGGCGGCGCTCATGCGGGTGCGGCGAGTGGCTCTGGCGGACACGGCGGCGCCACATGCTGCCACGTCGGCGCGCGAGGACGCCCCCGGCGCCGCGCGCTCGCGTAGATTCCGCCGCGCATGGTCGACTTCGCCGCCGAAGGGCTCCTCGACGGGCTGGAAGGCCCGGCCCGCGCCGCCCGCGAGCGGCTGCTGCAGGCGCTGATCGACGACGGCGCCACGCTCGACGAGCTGCGCGCGGCGGTCGTCGACGGGACGCTGTTCATGCTGCCGTCCGAGCGGGCGGTGGGCGGGCGCAACCGCTACTCGCTCGACGAGATCGTCGAGGAGTCGGGCCTCGACCGCGACTTCCTGCTGGAGCTGCGTCGCAGCGCCGGCCTGCCGATCGAGGACAGCACCGCCCGCGAGCTGACCGACGTCGACCTCGAGGCGGCCCGGACCGCGAAGCTCTACGACGACGCCGGCATCCCGCGGGCGGCGCAGATCGAGGTCGCGCGCATCTTCGGGCGCGCGATGGCGCAGGCCGCCGACGCGCTGCGCCGCCTGGCGCTGTCGATGGTGTTCGACCCCGCCGCCGACGAGCACCAGCTCGCGATGCGCTACGCCGACTTCGCCGTGTCGCTGGAGCCGACGGTCGGCCCGACGATGCAGCAGCTCCTGCGCATGCACCTGCGCCACGCGGTGCGGACCGAGCTGCTCGAGGCGCTGGAGGAGCACGGCGGCGCGCTCGCGGGCCAGCGCGAGGTCGCCGTCTGCTTCGCCGATCTCGTCGGGTTCACGCGCGTCGGCGAGGTGGCCGAGCCCGACGAGCTCGGCGCGATCGCCGACCGACTGGAGACGCTGGCGACGTCGCTCGTCACGCTGCCCGTGCGGCTGATCAAGACGATCGGCGACGCGGTGATGCTCGTCTCGCCGTCCGTCGACGACCTCATCGACGTCGCGCTGAAGCTCGTCGACGCGGCGGAGGCCGAGGGCCCGAACTTCCCGGAGCTGCGCGCCGGGGTCGCCTACGGCCCGGCGCTCCAGCGCGCCGGCGACTGGTACGGGCGTCCCGTGAACCTCGCCAGCCGGCTCACCGCGCTCGCGCGGCCGGGGGCCGTCCTGTGCGACCAGGCCGCCCGCGACGCGGCCGAGGGCGACTGGCGCTGGAGCGCGGCCGGTGAGCGGCACGTGCGCAACGTCAGCCGGCCGGTGCGCGTGCACCGCGTGCGCCGTCCCCCGGCGGACGCCGCGTGAGGGTCAGCCGCCGGCGAGCTCGCGCAGCCGCGCCTGCGCCTCGGCGGCGAGGTCGCGCACGATCTGCGCGGCCGGCGCCTCCCGTGCGAGCGGGTAGGCCTGCCCGGCCCACAGGTTGATCGACTCCGCGTCGCCCTCGGCGCGCGCCGCGGCGCGCATCGGCGTCGTGAGGTGGTGGACCTCCGGATAGGCGGACGGCGCGTCGGCGTGCTCGCGCTGGAAGCGGTTGACGATCCCGCGCGCGAGGCGCCCCGAGAACGCGCGCGTGAGGCCGGTCGGCCGGTCGCCGGCGGCCAGCGCCTCGCGGTGCGGCGCCGAGGTTCCCGCCTCGGGCGTGCGCAGCAGCGCCGAGCCGAGCTGGGCCGCGGCCGCCCCCGCCGCCAGCACCGCGGCCACGGCGCGACCGGTCATGATCCCGCCGGCCGCCACGAGCGGCACCTCGACCGCCGCGTCGACGAGCTGCAGGAGCGCCAGCAGGCCGTAGTCGCCGGGCGCGTCGTCGTCGAAGCCGCCGCGGTGGCCGCCCGCCTCGACGCCCTGGACGACGAGCGCGTCGGCCCCCAGCCCGGCGGCGAACACGGCCTCCTCGGGCGTCGTGACCGTGACCCACACCGCGCAGCCGGCGGCGCGCAGGCGGTCGATCGTCGGGCGGGCCGGGCAGCCGAAGGTGAACGAGACGACCGCGGGACGCGCCTCGACCAGCAGCGCGAGCTTCTCGCGCAGCCGGTCGTCGTCGTGGCGCGCCTCGCCCAGCGACCGGCCCTCGGCCGTCAGCGCCTGCGCGTAGCGGGCGACCTCGTCGGGGTCGCCGGCGCGCCGCTGCGCCTCGAAGACGTTGACGGCGAACGGCCGCGACGTGCGCTCGCGCATCGCCGCGATGTCGGCCTCGAGCTGCTCGGGCGTGCGCAGCGCCCCGGCGAGCGAGCCGAGCCCGCCCGCCTCGCAGACCGCCGCCGCGAGCTCGACCGTGGCCGGCCCGCCCGCCAGTGGGGCGCCGACGATCGGGACGTCGAGATCCGCGAGGGCGAACATCGGCCGGCGGGGCCGGCGCTACCCGGCGATCGCCTCCATCACGTCGGCGGACACGTCGAAGTTGGCGTGCACGTTGTCGACGTCGTCGTTGTCCTCGAGCGCCTCGATCAGCTTGAGGACCTTGCGGGCGCCCTCCTCGTCGAGCGGGACCGTGGACTTCGGGCGCTGGGCGATCTCCGAGGACTGGATCTCGATGCCGGCCTCCTCGAGGGCCTGGCGCACGGTGCCGACGTCGGCCGGGTCGGTCAGCACCTCGTAGACGTCGTCGTCGACCGCGATGTCCTGGGCGCCCGCCTCGATGGCCGGGAGCAGGTCGTCCTCGGAGTAGCGCTCCGCGTCGACGAGGATCGTGCCGGTCTTGTCGAACAGGTAGGCGACGGAGCCGGGCTCGCCGAGGTTGCCGCCGTGCTTGGAGAACAGGTGGCGGATCTCGGCGCCGGTGCGGTTGCGGTTGTCGGTGACCGCCTCGACCAGCATCGCGACGCCGCCCGGGCCGTAGCCCTCGTAGATGACGGTCTCGAGCGCCTCGGCGTCGGTGCCCGCGCCGGTCCCCTTGGCGATCGCGCGCTCGATGTTCTCCTTCGGCATCGACGCGTCCTTGGCCTTCTGGATCGCAAGCGCCAGAGCGGGGTTGCCGTCGGGGTCCCCGCCGCCCTCCTTCGCGGCGACCGTGATCGCACGGGCGAGCTTCGTGAAGAGCTTGCCGCGGCGGGCGTCGACGATCGCCTTCTTGTGCTTGATCCCTGCCCACTTGGAATGACCGGCCATGAGCGAAGATGCTAGATGGTCGATTCCACGGGGGATCGCGCCTAATCGCGCGCGAGCCCGTCCCAGGTCCAGAGCGGGACCGGCTCGTCGGTGCTCACGGCGGCCCCGGGCTGCGACGCCTCGCGGGCGATCGCGGTCCCCCACTCGAGGTAGTCGCGCAGCGCGGCGCGGAAGCGCGGGTCGTCGGGCAGGCCGGCCTCGTCGGCGGCCTCCAGGAACGCCTCGACGAAGCGGGCGCGCTGCGGCTCGGTGATCGAGCGGTTGGCGTGGTGGGCCAGCAGCGCGGCGTGCCCGCCGTGCAGCTCGGTGTAGCGCTTGGGACCGCCGAAGACCTCGCCGAGCCAGTCGGCCAGGTGCGCGACGTGGTCGGGGTGCCCGGTCGTGCCGAAGACCTGCGACAGGACGGGGTCGGTGAGGCAGCGGCGGTAGTGCGCGGCGGCGACCCGGAGCATCGCGTCGCTCCCGCCCGCGTACGCGTAGAGGGACTGCGTCGGCTCGGTGCTCATCCCCGCCCCTTTCGCTGCAACCAGACAATTGACGCCGGAAATCATTATATTCTCGCAACCGTCGCGCTGCTACTATGGTTGCGATGTCAACGGTTCCGCGTCACGAGAAGCTCCACGACTACACGGGCTTCCTGTTGCGCAAGGTGTCGAGCGCCTCGTTCGACCAGTTCGCGCAGATCGTCGCGGCCCATGGCCTCCACCCCATGCACTTCGGGATGCTCGTCGTGCTCGAGACCGAGGGCGAGATCTCCCAGCGCGCGCTCGCGCGGCGCACCGGCGTCGATCCGAGCACGCTCGTCGGGCGCCTCGACGTGCTCGAGGAGCGCGGCCTGGTCGAGCGCAAGCGCTGCGAGCACGACCGCCGCAGCAACCTCCTGCAGCTCACCGACGCCGGCCGGCAGCTCCTCGACGAGCTGCGCGAGGAGGCCGAGCAGATGCGCGCGCGGTTCTTCGCCCCGCTCACCGATGAGGAGGAGGCCGAGCTGCACCGGCTGCTCCTCAAGCTGGCGGACGCGCTCGAGTCCGAGCACCCCGCCGAGGACTAGATCCCGAAGCGCCGGTACCAGTCGAGGGTCCGGCGCAGCCCCTCCTCGAGGTCCACGCGCGGGCGCCAGCCCGTCAGCGACCGCAGCTTGCCGGAGTCGACCCACTGGCGGTCGATCTCCCCGTCCGGGGACCCCTGACCGCGAATCTCCGGCGCGACGCCCGCGCCCGCCAGCCGGCACACGAGCGCGACCACGTCGCCGACCGCGTGCGGGCGGTCCCCGCCCGCGTTGAACGCCTCCCCGCGCGCCGGCCGGTCCGGCGCGTGCGCGTCGAGCGCGTCGGCGATCGCCAGGTACGCGGCGGCCGCGTCCTCGGCGTAGAGGAAGTCGCGCTCCGGCGTGCCGTCGGAGCGGATCACCGGGGCGCGGCCGGCCAGCACCGCCGCCACGGCCTCGGGGATCAGCCGCGACGGGTTGCGGTCGCCGCCGCCGTACACGTTCGCGAAGCGCGTCGTCGCGACCGGCACCCCGTAGGTGTGCCAGTACGAGCGCGCGATCAGGTCGGTGCACGCCTTCGACACGTCGTAGGGGAACGTCGGCTGCAGCGCCATGTCCTCGCGGTACGGGAGGTCGTCGTGCGCGCCGTAGGCCTTGTCTGAGGCGGCGACGACGACCCGCTGCACCCGGGCCGTGCGGCAGGCCTCCATGAGCAGGTAGGTGCCGCGCACGTTGGCCTCCCACGTCGACAGCGGCGCTCGCGCGGCGGTGCCGACGATCGTCTGGGCGGCCAGGTGGAACACCGTGTCGACCTCGTGCTCGCCGATCGCCCGCTCCAGCAGCGCGCCGTCGGTCACGTCGCCGTGCACGACCGTGCAGCGCGCCTGCAGCCCCTCGAGCTCGAGCAGCGAGCCGGGCGCCTCGTCGCGGCGCAGGACCGCGACGCGGTCGCCGCGCTCCAGCAGCGCGCGCACCAGCCAGCCGCCGAGCATCCCGTACGCGCCGGTGACGAAGACCGAGCGCGTCACGCCGCCCACACCTTCCACGGCGGGGCGTCGCCGGCCCACAGGTCGTTGAGGGCGACCGCGTCCTTGTAGGTGTCCATGCACTCCCAGAAGCCGGTGTGGCGGAACGCGCGCAGCTCCCCGTCGGCGGCCAGGTGCTGCAGCGGGCCGCGCTCGAGCACCGAGTCCTCGGCGAGGTAGTCGAGGACGCCGCGCTCGAAGACGAAGAAGCCGCCGTTGATCCAGTGCTCGGAGCGCGGCTTCTCGCGAAAGCCCGTCACGACGCCGTCGTCGTCGAGCTCGGTCACGCCGAACTGCAGCTCGGGCCGCACGACCGCCATCGTCGCCAGCGCGCCGTGCCCGGCGTGGAAGGCCAGCTCGGCCTCGAGGTCGAGGTCGGCGAGCCCGTCGCCGTAGGTCGCGCAGAACCGCTCGCCCACGCGGTCGCCGACCCGGTGGATGCGCCCGCCGGTCGGGGTGTCCAGCCCGGTGTCGACGCACGTCACCTCCACCCCGTCGGGCCACGACTGGGCGCGGGCGAACGCCTCGATCAGCTCGCCCTTGTAGCCGGTGCACAGCAGGAAGCGCCGCGCGCCGTGGTGGGCGTAGATCCGCATCACGTGCCACAGGATCGGGCGACCCCCGATCTCGACCAGCGGCTTGGGGATCTCCTGCGTGCGCTCCTGCAGGCGGGTCCCGCGTCCACCGCAGAGGATGACCACGTCCACGGCGCGGCAGGATACGAGCACCCGTAGGATCACGTTCGATGCCGATCGACCCCTCCATCTTCAAGGCCTACGACATCCGCGGGCTGTACGGCGAGCAGCTCGGGCCCGACGACGCCGAGCAGATCGGGCGCGCGTTCGTGCGCGTCCTGTCCACGCTGTCGGGGACGCCGCAGGACCAGCTGCGCCTGGCGATCGGGCGCGACATGCGCCTCACCGCCCCGGAGATGGCGGCCCGCTACCGCGCCGGGATGGTCGCCGAGGGCGCGCACGTCGTCGACGTCGGGCAGGTCGGCACCGAGATGCTCTACTTCACCGTCGGCTCGCGCGAGCTCGACGGCGGCCTGATGTGCACGGCCTCGCACAACCCGAAGGCCTACACCGGCGCCAAGCTCGTCAAGAAGGGCGCGATCGCGCTGTCGGGCGACGAGGGCATCCAGGACATCCGCGCGCTCATCGAGGCGGGCCTGGGCGACCCCGACCCGGCGCGCGCGGGCACGGTCGAGGAGGTCGACATCTACCCCGACTTCCACGCCGCCGCGATGGCGTTCATCGACCCCGCCAACGTGAAGCCGATGAAGGTCGTCGTCGACGGCGGCAACGGGATGGCCGGGCCGATGGTCGGGCCGCTGCTGCGCCAGCTCCCGCTCGACCTCGTCGAGACCTACTTCACCCCCGACGGCAACTTCCCCGACCACGAGCCCAACCCGCTGCTGGAGGAGAACCGGCGCTTCATCGTCGAGAAGGTGCGCAGCGAGGGCGCCGATCTCGGGATCGCGTGGGACGGCGACGCCGACCGCTGCTTCTTCATCGACGACACGGGCCGGTTCGTCGACGGCGACTTCCTCACCGCGATCCTGGCCGAGCACCTGCTGGCCAAGAACCCGGGCGCCGACATCCTCTACGACGCGCGCGCGTCGCGGGCCGTGCCCGACACCGTGCGCAAGGCCGGCGGCACGCCGCACATCAACCGCGTCGGCCACGCGTTCTTCAAGACCCGGATGCTGCGCGAGGGCGCGCTCTTCGGCGGCGAGGTCTCCGGCCACTACTACTTCCACGACTTCTACAACGCCGACTCGGGGACGATCCCGGCCCTGCTCGTGCTCGAGAAGCTGTCCGTCGAGGGCAAGCGCATGAGCGAGCTGCTGGAGCCGTACCGCTCCAGGTACTTCATCTCCGGCGAGATCAACTCCGAGGTCGCCGACGCCGCCGCCAAGATGGCCGAGCTCGAGCAGCGCTACGCCGACGCGAAGATCACCCACGTCGACGGCGTCTCCATCGACTACGACGACTGGCACTTCAACGTCCGCCCGTCCAACACCGAGCCGCTGCTGCGCCTGACGCTCGAGTCGCTCGTGTCCGTCGAGGACATGGAGCGCAGGCGGGACGAGGTCCTTGCGATCATCCGCGCCTGATGCCGGCGTCCACCGCCTGTCGCTGCCGACCGGCTTCGCGGTCGGGCCCGTCAACTGCTGGCTGATCGACGACGACCCGCTCACGCTGGTCGACGCCGGCCCGAACTCCGGCACGGCGCTGGACGTGCTCGAGCAGGGGCTGGCCGAGCACGGCCGCCGAGTCGAGGACCTCAGGCGGATCGTCGTCTCCCACCAGCACATGGACCACCTCGGCCTCGTCGGCATCCTCGCCGCGCGCTCCGGCGCGGAGGTGTGCGCGTACGGGCCGCTCGCCCCGTGGCTGGCCGGGTACGACGGCGCGATGGAGGACGAGGACCGCTTCGCCGAGGAGCTGATGGCCCGCCACGGCATCCCCGAGGAGATCCGCTACGCGCTGCGCTCGATGTCGCGGGTCATGCGCGGCTGGGGCGCGCCCGCGACCGTCACCCGACGGCTCGACGACGGCGACGTGCTCGAGTTCTCCGGGCGCACGCTGCACGTGCTCCACCGGCCCGGCCACTCCCCCTCCGACATCGTGCTGCACGATCGCGAGCGCGGGCTGCTGATCGCCGCCGACCACCTGATCAAGCACATCTCGTCCAATCCGCTCATCACGCGCCGGCTCGACGGGTCGGGCGAGCGCTTCCCCGCGCTCGCCGAGTACCTGGCGTCGCTGCGCCGGACGCGCGAGATGGACCTCGCGCTCGTCCTCACCGGCCACGGCGACCCGGTGACCGACCACCGCGCGCTCATCGACGAGCGCTTCACCGGTCACGCCCGGCGCGCCGACAAGCTGGCGCGCCTCATCGCCGAGCGGCCGTCCACCGCCTACGAGCTCGCGCGCGCCCTGTGGGGCAACGTCGCGATCACCCAGGCCTACCTGACGCTGAGCGAGGTCATCGGCCACACCGACCTGCTCGTCGCCGAGGGCCGCATCCGCGAGGAGACCGGCGCCGAAGGGGTGACGCGATGGGTGAGTGTCAGGTAGCTTGACGTCCACCATGAGGGTCACCGCCGCAACCATCGAGCAGGTCAACGCGCCGCTTCAGGTGGAGGAGCTGGAGATCGACGAGCCGCGCGCCGGCGAGGCGCTCGTCCGGATCGTCGCCACCGGCGTCTGCCACACGGACGCGATCGCCCAGGAGGGCGACTTCCCCTATCCGTTCCCCGGCGTGCTCGGGCACGAGGGCGCAGGCGTCGTCGAGGCCGTCGGCGACGGCGTCACGAACGTCGCCGCCGGGGATCCGGTCGTCATCGGCTGGCCGTGGTGCGGCGAGTGCCGCAACTGCCGCGAGGGCCAGCCGCGCTACTGCATGCTGATCGGCCCGCTCGTCGGCCGCGGCACGCGCGAGGACGGCTCGACCGCGCTGCGGCGGCCCGACGGGACGCCGGTCCACAGCCACTTCTTCGGGCAGTCGTCGTTCGCGACGCACTCGATCGTGGACGCGAAGGTGCTCGTGAAGCTGCCCGAGGGGTTCCCGGTCGAGACCGCCGGCCCGCTCGCCTGCGGCCTCGCCACCGGCGCGGGCGCGGTGTGGAACAACGCGCGCCCCGAGGTCGGCTCGTCGCTCGTCGTCTACGGCACCGGCGCGGTCGGCCTGGCCGCGGTCATGGCCGCGCGCAACTCTGGCGCGACGACGATCATCGCCGTCGACCGCCACGAGTCGCGCCTGAAGCTCGCCCGCGAGCTCGGGGCGACCGACACGATCAACGTCAACGAGGCCGACCCGGTCGAGGCCGTGCAGGAGATCTGCGGCGGCCACGCCGACTACTCGCTCGAGTGCACGGGCAACGTGAAGGTCCTGCGCCAGGCGGCCGACTCGGTCGGCCTGCGCGGGCGCTGCGTGATCATCGGCGGCGCGCCCGCCGGCGCCGAGTTCACGCTCGACCACATGAGCACGCTGTGGGGCAAGACCGTCGCCGGCGTGCTCGGCGGCGAGGGCACCAGCGACCGGCTCATCGGCGCGCTCGCCCGGCTGCACCTGGCCGGCCGCTTCCCCTACGACCGGCTCGTCGCCACGTTCAAGCTCGAGGAGGTCAACGACGCGATGGCGCAGTCGGCGGCCGGCGACGTGCTGAAGCCGATCCTCGTCATGGAGCACTGACGTCGTCGAGGCTCACGACGCAGCGCTCCCGCGAGGAGCGCTGCGCCGCCTCGATCACGGTCAGCCCGGCGATCGCGTCGACCGGGTCGACGGGCAGCGCCCCGCCGCGCAGGGCGCTGACCACGCCGTTGTAGAACGCGAGGTAGCGGCCGGCCTCGGTCGGGACCGCGCGCACGTCGTCGCCGGCGCCGAGCTTCCCCCACCGCTCCGGCGGCTCCTCGCCGAAGCCGGGGTCCCCGGGCCGCGCGCCCGCCCGCATCTGCGCCTCCTGCGGGTCCAGGCCGTGCTTGATGTAGGTGGCGGCGTCGCCGAGCACGCGCATCCGGGGCGCGAGCTGGCCGGCGAGCATGCTCGCCCACAGGTGCGAGCGCACGCCGTTGCGGTGGGTGATCGCGACGAACGCGTCGTCGTCGACCCGCGCGCGCGGGCGGCGGACGTCGAGCTCGGCGTACACGGTCGCGGCCGGGCCGAAGAGCTGCAGCGCCTGGTCGACGAGGTGCACGCCGAGGTCGTAGAGCAGGCCGCCGGCCTCGGCGGGGTCGTCCTGCTCGCGCCAGCCCTCGGACACCTCCGGGCGCCAGCGGTCGAAGCGCGACTCGAAGCGCACGACGGTGCCGAGCGCCTCGGTCTCCACGAGCCGGCGGACCGTGAGGAAGTCGCCGTCCCAGCGGCGGTTGTGGAACGGGATGAGCAGGCGGCCGCGGGCGCGGGCCTCGTCGAGCAGCGCCTGCGCCTCGACCGCGCTGGCCGCCAGCGGCTTGTCGACGACGACGTCGAGGCCGTGCTCGATCGCGGCGCGCGCGAGCGGCACGTGCGTCGCGTTGGGCGAGGCGACGACGATCAGGTCCAGCTCGGCCCGGCGCGACCACAGCTCGTCGGGGCTGTCGAGGAGCGTCGCGCGCGGGTGGTCGGCGGCCGCCTGGGCGCGGCGCTCGGGGTTGGCGGTGACGATCGCCGCCAGCGTCAGCGCGGGCGCGGCCTCGATGAGCGGCGCGTGGAAGGCGCGGCCGGCGAGGCCGTATCCGATGAGTCCGACCCGCGCGCTCACGACGCGAGGTTCCGGTTGCGGTACGCGGGGTCGGCCGTGACGTCCTCGCCCAGCCAGTCGGGGGCCCGCCAGCGGGCGGCGTCCTCGGCCCGGGGAAACTCGACCTCGGCGAGGACGAGCCCCTCGTTGGAGCCGCCGAACACGTCGACCTCGATCGTGCGGCCGTCGTGGTCGATCAGGTGGCGCACCTTCTCGACGCGGCGGCCCGCGGTCAGCGGCCACAGCCGGGCGAAGCGGTCGGGGTCGATCGGCATCTCCTCCTCGGCGCGCACGAGCCCGGCGCCGGCCTTGATCGTCAGGAACGTCCGGTCGTCGGCGCGGCGCAGGCGCACCTCGACGTCGCCGGTCGCCAGGTAGCCCTGCGCGATCCGCCGGCGCGGGGCGGCGTCGAGCCCGTCGGGCAGGCGGGCGACGCGGAACTTGCGCTCGACCTCCGTCCCGCGCGCCGCCCAGGCGGCGACGAGCTCGCGGTCGTGCGGGTAGGTGAGCCGCTGCACCGCCTCGGCCGGCGGCAGCCACACGAGCTCGTCGACCTCCTCGTTGGGCTGGAACGGCGCGCGCTCGGCGACGCGCATCGCCCAGTAGCGCACGACCTTCGGGCGGCCGCGGTCGTCGGTGTAGCGGACGGGCTCGAGCTCCTCGCCGAGCGTGCAGCGCAGCCCGGTCTCCTCCTCGACCTCGCGCAGCGCGGCCTCCTCGAACGACTCGCCCGGGTCGAGCTTGCCCTTCGGCAGCGACCAGTCGTCGTAGCGCGGGCGGTGGACGAGCAGGACGCGACCGTCGTCGACGACGAGCCCGCCGGCGGCCTGGACCTCTCCGCTCATATCGCGTTCACGTGCTCGATGTTGGCCACGTCGCCGGGCTCCTCGCTCGGCGACTCGGCGAACCAGGCGTCGAGGATCTCGACCAGCTCGGCCTCCGAGGTGGCGCGCAGGGAGAGCGCGAGCACGTTGGCGTCGTTCCAGCGCCGCGCGCCTGCGGCGGTCTGCGCGTCGACGCACAGCGCGGCGCGGATCCCGCGGACCTTGTTGGCGGCGATGGACGCGCCGGTGCCCGTCCAGCAGCACACGATCCCCTGGTCGGCGCGACCCTCGGCGACGTCGCGGGCGGCGGCCTCCGACCCCCACGCCCAGTCGTCGCGCTCGGCGTCGTTGAGGGCGCCGTGGAGGATCGGCTCGTGGCCGCGGCGGCGCAGCTCCTCGACGACGGCGTCGGCGACCCCGGTGCGTTCGTCGGCGGCGACGGCGATTCGCATGCCGCCGAGGCTATCGACCGGTGCGCGTACGCTGCCGGGCCGTGCCCGACGTGCTCATCAACGCCCGCGCCGCGGCCCGCCGCCAGCTCAGCGGGGTCGAGCGCTGGGCGGCCGAGCTGGCCGCGCGGCTGCCCGCGCTGGCGCCGGATCGCTACGCGGTCGCGTGGCCGCCGCGCGGCATGGCCTACCAGCCCGGGCAGGCCTGGGAGCAGCTCGCGTTGCCCGTGCGGGCGCGGCGCGCAGGCGCGCGGCTGATCCTCAACCCGGCCAACCTCGCGCCGCTGCGCTTCGACGGCAACGTCGTCGTGATCCACGACGCGGTGGCGCTCACCCACCCGGAGTGGTTCTCGGGCCCGTACGCGGCCTGGCACCGCCGGATGCTGCCGGCGGTGGCGCGCCGCGCGCGGCTCGTGCTGACCGTGTCGGCGTTCTCGCGCGACGAGATCGCGGCGACCACCGGCGTCGACGCGGCCGGCATCGTCGTCGTCCCGGGCGGCGTGGACGAGCGCTTCTCGCCCGACGCGGACGCGGCGGGCGCGCGGGCGGCGCTCGGCCTCGACCGCCCTTACGCGCTGACGGTCGCGGGCGAGGGCGCGCGCAAGAACCAGGCGGTCCTGGGCGCGACGGCGCGGGCGCTGGCCGAGCACGGCATCGAGCTCGTGGCCGCCGGCTCGCGCCGGGCCCACCACGGGCCCGCCGGCGACCCGGCCGGCATCCGCCGGCTCGGGTACGTGCCCGACGCGTTGCTGCCGGGCCTGTATGCGGGGGCGCGCGCGTTCGTGCTGCCGTCGCTGCACGAGGGGTTCGGGCTCCCGTGCCTGGAGGCGATGGCCAGCGGCGTCCCGGTCGTGGCGTCCGACCGCGGCGCCCTGCCGGAGACGTGCGGCGGCGCCGCGCTGCTCGTGGAGCCGCGCCGGCCGGACCTGATCGCCGAGGCGGTCCTGACGGCCTGCCTGGACGAGGGCGAGGCGGCGCGGCTGCGGGCCGCCGGACGGGCCCGCGCGGCCCGCTTCTCGTGGGATGCGACCGCCCGCGCGGTCGACGCGGTTCTGACAGGTGCGGACCGTAGGGTCTAGCGCCGCATGTTGGACGTCCAGGCTTCGATCGTCACTCCCGAGGGGGTTCGCGACGGCGACCCCGCCGCCCTGAGCGGCCTCACGATGCGCCGCGGAGCCGCCGTGCTCGCCTACGCCGAGCAGGTCGCAGCCCCCGGCCGGGCCGTCGAGGCGGCCGCCGACGCGTTCGCGCGCTTCCGCCGCGCGGTCGTCGAGGCCGACGACCCGCGCCGCGTCGACCCCGAGCGCACGCTGCTGCGCACCACCCGGTACGCGACCGCGGTGCGGGCTCCCCGCGACGTGGCGCTGCGCGCCCGGCTGCGCGGCGGCGACGGGCCGTCGCCGTGCGAGCTCGTGCCGGAGCTGCTGGCCGCGCGGGCCGAGCGCGACTTGGGCGACGCCGACCTGCGGCGGCTGGCCCGCCACCTGGCTCGGTGCGCGCCGTGCCGCGGCGCCGAGGAGCGCTTCCGCGCCGGCGAGCGCGCCTACCGCGACGCGCCGGCGGACGTGCCGACGCCGTTCGCCTCCCGGGCGATCATGGCCGCGCTGCTGGCGGTCGAGCCGCCGCAGGACGCGCCCGCCCCGCTGGTCGAGGTCGCGCCCGGCCCGGTGGCGGCCGAGGTGGCCCAGCCGACCTACGAGTTCGACGCGCTCCCGTCCGACGAGTTCGATGCGGCCGATGCGCAGCTCCAGCAGACGGAGGCCTTCGACCCCATGGCCGAGGAGGAGCCGTGGGAGCCCCAGCCGGAGCCGCTCGAGGCGTATCCGCCGCTTCCGCCGCTCGTCGACGAGCCCCGCAGACGGCGCAGCCCGCTCGCGATCCTCGCGTTCGTGCTCGTGACGCTGGTCGTGCTCGCCGCGCTGGCGGTCACGGTCGTCGCCGTGCTCGACGTCGCCGGCTCCTAGCGCGGCGCGGGCCCGACGACGAGCAGCGCCACGTCGTCCTGGGGCTCGCCGCCGGACGCGGCGACCACGGCGGCCTCCAGCTCGGCCGCGACGGTCGCCGCCGGCTCGCCCGCGAGCGCGCCCAGGCGCTCGCGCAGCAGCCGCTCGCCGGCCGCCGGGTCCTCGCCGCGCAGCTCGATCGCGCCGTCGGTGTAGGCCACGAGCAGGTCGCCGGGACACAGGCGCACCTCCTCGACGTGCAGCGGCGCCGACTCGACCGCGCCGATCAGCATGCCGCCGCGATCGGTCTCCTCCACCCCGCCGCCGGCGCGCAGGATCAGCGGCGCCGGATGCCCGCCGTTGGCGATCCGCACGACGAGCTCGCCGTCGCGCGGCTCGGCGTCGAGCACCACGGCGGTGCAGAAGTGCCCGCCGCCCCCGCGGCGCAGCAGCGCGTCGTTGAGCAGCGCCAGGTTCTCGGGCCCGGTCCCGCCCTGGACGGCGCCCGCGAACAGCGTGTGGCGCGCCAGCGCGGTCAGCGCGGCGGCCGCCGCGCCCTTGCCCGACACGTCGCCGACCACGGCCGTGAAGCGCCCCTCCTCGACCGGGTAGACGTCGTAGAAGTCGCCGCCGACCTGGTTCTGGTCGCCGGCCGGGCGGTAGCGGACGGCCAGGTCGACGCCCGGCAGGTGCGGGAGCGCCGCCGGCAGCAGGCCCTCCTGCAGGGTGCTGGCGATCAGCGAGCGCTCCGTGTACAGCCGCGCGTTCTCGACGTGGAGGCCCGCCCACGCGGCCAGCGCCTCGGCCATCGTCACGTCCTCGGGCCCGTAGCGGCGCCCGGACTCGGCGTGCACGAGGGTGATCGTCCCGATCGCCCGCCGCGGCGACGACAGCGGCACGATGAGCGACGAGCGGATGCCGAGCGCGCGCATGTGGCGCAGGTGGTGCTCGTCGACGGCGATCCGCTCGAGGTCGGCGTCCTCCACGACCTCCTGCAGGACCGGCCGGCCGGCCCGGAGCGCCTCCGCCGGCCCGGCGGGCCCGTCGACGTGCAGCGGACGGCGGTTGAGCATCGCCCACAGCAGCGCCTCCTGCTCCTCGTCGCGGTGGGCGGCGGCGACCGGGCTCAGCCGCCCGTCGCGGTCGATCAGCGAGACCGAGCACCAGTCGGCCGCGCGCGGCACCGCGGCGCGGGCGAGCCGGCGCAGCGCCTGGCGGGCGTCCATCGAGGTCGCCATCCGCGCGCCCGCCTCGGCGATGAACGCGGTCCGCGAGCGCGCGAGCTCCGCCTCGGTGCGCGCCGCCAGCGCCTCCTGCAGCGCCCGCTGCAGCTCCGCGGTCGGGCGCTGCTCCACGAGCCGGCGCATCACCGCCGCGACGCCGATCGTGGTCCCGTCCTCGCCCCGCAGCGGGAAGTACGCCCCGGTCCAGTCGACCGCCTCGTCGCCCGACGCGGGCGTGCGGCCGTGGACGGCCCGGCCGACGACGGGGTCCTCGGTCGCCAGCACCTGCGCGAGGAGGCGCTCCAGCGCCACCCCGATCTCCCCCGCGAGCACCGGCAGCGTGCGCCCGAGGCACGCCTCCTCGGGCAGGCCGATCAGGCCCGTGAGTGCCCGGTTGGCGTAGCGCAGCCGCAGCTGCGCGTCCCAGAACCCCACCCCCACCGGCGCCTGCGCGGCGATCGCGTCGAGAAGGGCGAACGTGCCCTGGACGCCGTCCATGGGCGGGACCCTATCGAGCCCCGCGGCGCTCCAGCACCATCTCGATGAACCGCCTATGCAGGCGAAAATCGTCCGACAGTTCCGGATGGAAGGCGACCGCCAGCAGATTGCCCTGGCGGACGGCGACGGGATGGCCGTCGATCTCGGCGAGCACCTCGACGTCCGGGCCCGCCTCCCGCACCCACGGGGCGCGGATGAACACCGCGCGCAGCGGCTCGCCGCCGTCGGTGACGCCCGGCAGCTCGAGGTCGGCCTCGAACGAGTGCAGCTGGCGCCCGAACGCGTTGCGCTGGCACGTGACGTCCAGCAGCCCGAGGTGGGCGCGGTCGAGCATGATCATGCCCGCGCACGTGCCGAGCACCGGCGTGCCCCGGGCCACGAGATCGCGCAGCGGCCCGGCGAGGCCCTCGCGCTCCACCGCGAGCGTCATCGTCGTCGACTCGCCGCCCGGCCACACGAGGCCGTCGAGACCCTCGAGGTCGGCGGGCGTGCGGACCTCGCGCACCTCGGCGCCCAGCTCGCGCAGCACGCGCTCGTGCGCGGCGAAGCCGCCCTGCAGGGCGACGACGCCGATCAGCGGAGCGTCGCCGGCCAACTACCAGCCGCGGCCGGCGAGCAGCTGCGACTCGTCGAGCGTGCGCGTCTCCACGCTCTCCATCGCGCGCCCGAGGCCCTCGGAGGCCTTGGCGACCCGCGCCGGGTCGGCGTAATGGGTCGTCGCCTCGACGATCGCCCGCGCGCGGGGCGCCGGGTCGTCGCTCTTGAAGATGCCCGACCCGACGAACACGGCCTCGGCGCCGAGCTGCATCACCAGCGACGCGTCGGCCGGCGTCGCGATCCCGCCCGCGCAGAACAGCGGCACCGGCAGCTTGCCCTCCCGCGCGACCGAGCGGACGAGGTCGATCGGCGCCTGCAGCGCCTTCGCGGCCCCGTAGAGCTCCATCTCGTCGAGCGTGCCCAGCCGGCGGATCTCGCCGCGGATCGTGCGCAGGTGGCGCACGGCCTCGACGATGTCGCCGGTGCCCGCCTCGCCCTTGGAGCGGATCATCGCCGCGCCCTCGGAGATGCGCCGCAGCGCCTCGCCGAGGTTCGTGGCGCCGCACACGAACGGGGCCTTGAACGCCCACTTGTCGATGTGGTGGGCCTCGTCGGCGGGCGTCAGCACCTCGGACTCGTCGATGAAGTCCACCTCGAGCGCCTCGAGCACCTGCGCCTCGGCGAAGTGGCCGATGCGGGCCTTCGCCATGACCGGGATCGACACCGCCTCCTGGATGCTCTTGATCATGGCGGGGTCGCTCATGCGCGCGACGCCCCCGTCGCGACGGATGTCGGCGGGGACGCGCTCCAGGGCCATCACGGCCGCGGCGCCGGCGTCCTCGGCGATCTTCGCCTGCTCGGGGGTGACGACGTCCATGATGACGCCGCCCTTGAGCATCTCGGCCAGGCCGGCCTTGACGCGGAAGGTCGATTCGTCGCGCATACCCCGTCCACTATAGGACGGGCGTCACTTCAGCCGGAACGCCTTGATGCGGTCTGCATACTGCGCGGCGTCGCGGCTGTACACCCCGTATGCCAGCGCCTGGATCATCGACAGCAGCGCGGTGTGCGAGCGCACGAACGCGGGCGAGTTGCTCGAGTAGTACAGGCGCACCTGCGCGAGCTTGGCGACCTCGCTGAGCGTCGCGTCGGTGATCGCGATCGTCTTCGACTTGCGGTGGCGCGCCAGCTTCATCGCGCGGACGACGAGCGGGTGCGGCCGGCCGGCCGACAGCCCGATCACGAGCGTCTCCTCGTCGATGCGGGCCAGCCGCCCGAGCGCCTCCTGCGACGGGGACGCGACGATCTCGGCGCGCAGGTCCAGCAGCGACAGCAGGTGGCGCAGGTAGGAGGCGAAGAACGCCATCTGGTCGGTGCCGGCGATCAGCACCCGCTGCGCGGACGCGATCAGCTCGATCGCCTGCTCCACGTCGGAGCGCGACGACTTGCGCGCCGTCTCCTCCACGTTGACGTGGTCGGCGGCCAGCGCGGTCTCGTACTCGTTCTGGTCCAGCGAGAAGAGCGGGGCCGAGCCCGACGCCTGCGCGGGGGCGGCGTGGGCGCGGCGGTACTCCTCGCGCGCGGCGCCCTGCAGCTCGGGGAAGCCTTCGAAGCCCAGGGCCTGCGAGAACCGCACGACCGTCGAGCTGGAGGTGTTGGCGCGACGCGCGAGCTCCTCGGCGGTCTGGAAGGCGGCCTCGTCCATGTGGTCGACGATGTACTGCGCCACGTCCTTCTGCGAACGGGAGAACTCGTCGAACCGGGCCTGGATGTACGCCGAGAGGGTCTGATGGCGTGAGCCCTCGTACGGGAGGGGGGTCGCCGTGGTCGTTGCCGCACGCTTCATTGCCTGGGGGTGTTTCGCCACCACCCCGGCGGCTCCTTCACGAACGGCAGACGCCCGGCTGTCCGCCGGGCGTCCGGGGCTGCGCGCGCCGAGGTTCCGCCCTGGGCGCGCGCGTCGCGACGGGACAGCCGGGGGGTTTCGCCGAATGACCGTCCCTCGCGTGCCTGCGGTGGCCGGCTACCCCCCGCGACGGCGCCGCCACGCGCCCGGCGGCGACGCGGCGCGGCGGCGCTACTTGGAGAGCATCACGGTGACGCCGGCCACGACGGCCACGACGCAGACCATCGCGCACACGGCGGTGACCAGCCACCAGGCCACCGCCCCGCCGAGCGTCCCGCCGCGCCGCTGCTGGCTGGCCCGCGAGGCGCTGGCGATCGCCAGCGAGAACGCGAGCGTGAGGCCGACGCCGGCGGCGAAGCTCACCCAGATCACCTCGAGCAGGGCGCCGGTGTCGATGACGCTGGCGACCATCACGTGACCTCCGCGGCGGCGACCGCGTTCTGGCGCAGCCGCATCACGTACAGGCCGATCAGGCCGAGCACGAGCAGGACGGCGACGACGACCGGCCCCGCGACCCCGCTGCCGAACAGGCTGCTGAACCCGTAGACGACGGCGCCGGTCGCGCCCGCCATCGGCAGCGTGAGGACCCAGGCGATCGCGATGTTGCCGGCCACGCCCCAGCGGACCGCCGACAGCCGCTTGGCGGCGCCGGAGCCCATGACCGCGCCCGAGATCACGTGCGTGGTCGACAGCGGGAACCCGGCGTGCGTGGCGGCCAGGATCACGACCGCGCCGGCGCCCTGCGCGCTGAAGCCCTGGGCGGCGTCCATGCGGATGATGCGGCTGCCCATCGTGCGGATGATCCGCCAGCCGCCCGAGTAGGTGCCCAGCGCGATCGCGGTCGCCGCGCTGACGACCACCCACATCGGCACTTCGGGGTTCTCGGCCGGCAGCGTCCCGTGCGCGACGAGCGCGAGCGTGATAACGCCCATCGTCTTCTGCGCGTCGTTGGTGCCGTGGGCGAGCGCGAGCAGGCCGCCCGACACGATCTGGCCCAGGCGGAAGCCGCGCGTCACCGGGCCCGGACGCTGGCGGCCGACGACCCGGTAGGCGACGATGATCGCCACGCCCGCCACGCAGAAGGCCAGCACCGGCGCGACGAGCGCGGGCGCGATCACCTTGCCCAGCAGGCCCTCGCCGATCACCGCGCCGGGCCCGTGCGAGGCGAGCACCGCTCCGACGACCCCGCCGATCAGCGCGTGCGACGACGACGACGGCAGCCCGAAGTACCAGGTGACGAGGTTCCACACGATCGCGCCGACGAGCCCGGCGAAGATCACGCTCATCGACACGGCGTCGGACTCCACGATGCCGCTGGCGATCGTGGCCGCCACCTCGAGCGACAGGAACGCGCCGACGAAGTTCAGGATCGCGGCGAGCGCGATCGCCGCGCGCGGCCGCAGCGCCCGCGTCGAGATCGACGTCGCGACGACGTTGGCGGTGTCGTGGAAGCCGTTGGTGAAGTCGAAGGCCAGCGCGACGCCGACGACGAGGTAGAGCAGGAGATCGGCATCCATGGGCGGACGAGCTGCGGGGTCCGGCGGGTGCTACGCGTTCTTGATGACGATGTTGGCGAGCGTGTTGGCGACGCGCTCGCAGGCGTCGATTGCGTCCTCGAGACGCTCGTAGATGTCCTTCCAGCGGATGACGACCATCGGATCGATCCCCGTGTCGAACAGCGACGCCACCGCCTCGCGGACGATCCGGTCGCCGTCGTTCTCGAGGCGGTGGATCTCGGCGGTGTGCGGCGCCAGGTCCCCGAACGTGCGCAGCAGCGGCATCGCCTCGGCGATCTGGCGCACGGACATCAGCAGGATGTGCGCCATCCGCTGCGCCTGCTCCATGGGCGCCTCGATCTTGTAGAGGCCCATGTAGTCGGCGGTCTCCTCGGTGAAGTCGAGGACGTCGTCGAGCGCGGTCGCCAGGTCGAGGATGTCCTCGCGCTCGATCGGGGTGACGAAGGTCTGGTTGAGCCGGCTGACGATCTCCGCGGTGATGCGGTCGCCGTCCTGCTCGCAGATGAGGATGTCGCGCGCCAGCTCCGGGCGCTCCGGCCACGCGGCCATCATCTGGTCGAGCAGGTCCGCGGCGCGGACGATGTTGGTCGCGGACTCCTCGAACAGCGTGAAGTAGGTCGCGTCGCGACCGATGAGCGCGGAGGTCAGGCGGGACACGTCCGCCAGACTATCTCCACCCGTTCACGGAACGCGGGATCGCGGTCGCGTTTCGGGCGGTCGGGCCCGGGTAGCCGGGGCGCATGGCCCCGCCCCTCATCTTCCTCACGTTCGTGATCGTCGTCGCCCTGCTGATCGCCGCCGGCCTGTTCGTCGCCACGCGGACGGGGCTGTGGGTGCGCGAGACGAGCACCAGCGCCGAGGAGCCGGCCTCGACCGAGGCCGACGAGCCGCGCTTCGACCGCCCGGATCACGTCGAGGTCGAGGACCCGGCCAAGCAGCGCTTCATCGGCACCTGATTCGACCGCGCCCGCGGGCGCGGAGATGCCCTCCCTGGCCTACGCCCACGGCGCCTACGACGTCCCGCTGCTCGGCGAGACGATCGGCGGCGGGACGTCGTCTGCCTGCCGGTGCCCTTCTACCACTGCTTCGGCATGGTCATGGGCAACCACGGCAGCACCACCCACGGGACGTGCATCGTCATCCCGGCGCCGTCGTTCGAGCCCGCCACGACCCTGCGGGTCGTCGCCCAGGAGCGCTGCACCTCGCCGTACGGGGTCCCGACGATGTTCATCGCGATGCTCGAGAGCCCGGACTTCCCGACGCACGACCTCTCCTCGCTGCGCACCGGGATCATGGCCGGCTCGCCGTGCCCCGAGCACGTCATGCGCCGCGTGATCGACGAGATGCACATGAGCGAGGTCTCCATCTGCTACGGCATGACGGAGACGTCGCCGGTCTCGACCCAGACGCGCACCGACGACGCGCTCGAGCGCCGGGTCGGCACCGTGGGGCGCGTGGGTCCGCACGTCGACGTGAAGATCGTCGATCCCGACAGCGGGAAGGTCGTGGAGCGCGGCGAGCCCGGCGAGCTGTCCACGCGCGGCTACAGCGTGATGCTCGGCTACTGGGACGACGCCGAGCGCACCGCGGGGGCATCGACGCGGCCGAGTGGATGCACACCGGCGACCTCGCGACGATGGACGCCGACGGCTACTGCGCGATCACCGGCCGCATCAAGGACATGGTCATCCGCGGCGGCGAGAACGTCTACCCGCGCGAGATCGAGGAGTTCCTGCACACCCACCCCGACATCGCCGACGTGCAGGTCGTCGGGGTGCCCGACGAGCGCGACGGCGAGGAGCTGTGCGCCTGGGTGCGGCTGCGCGACGGGGCGACGCTCGACGAGGACGCGGTGCGCGACTACTGCGAGGGCCGCCTGGCCCACTACAAGCGCCCGCGCTACGTGCTGTTGGTCGACGCGTTCCCGATGACCGTGACGGGCAAGGTGCGCAAGGTCGAGATGCGCGAGCGGTCGGTGGAGCTGCTCGGCCTCGAGGTCTGAGCGCGGCGCCTGACGCTCCGCCGCGCGGTGTCGATCCGCGCGTCACGGGCCGCCCGCGCCGCGTAGGGTCCCGGACCGATGTCACTGCTCGAAGGCCGCCGCCTGCTCATCACCGGGGTCCTCACGGACCGCTCGATCGCGTTCGCCGTCGCCCAGGCCGCCCAGGAGGAGGGCGCCGAGATCGTCCTCACCGGCTTCGGCCGGGGGCTGCGCATCACCCAGCGCATCGCCAAGCGCCTCCCGCAGGAGTGCGACGTGCTGGAGCTCGACGTCAACGACCCCGCCCACCTGGAGGCGGTGGCCGCGGACCTGGAGTCGCGCTGGGGCCGGCTCGACGGCGTGCTGCACGCGATCGCGTTCGCGCCGGGCGACGCCCTGGGCGGCGAGTTTCTCAACACGCCGGCCGAGTCGGCCGAGGTCGCGTTCCGCACGTCGGCGTTCTCGCTGAAGGCGCTGGCGGTCGCGCTGCTGCCGCTGCTGGAGCGCGGCGAGCACCCGTCGATCGTCGGGCTGGACTTCGACGCGACGGTCGCGTGGCCCATCTACGACTGGATGGGCGTCGCGAAGGCCGCGCTGGAGTCGGTCAACCGCTACCTCGCGCGCGACCTCGGCGAGCGTGGCATCCGCTGCAACCTCGTGTCCGCGGGCCCGCTGCAGACGATGGCGGCCAGCTCGATCCCGGGCTTCGAGCAGCTCGCCGGGTCCTGGAACGTGATGGCGCCGCTGCCGTGGGACACCGGCGACCACGACGCGGTCGCGCAGGCCGTGCTGTGGCTGCTGTCGGCCCGCGCGCGCGGGATCACCGGCGAGATCCTCCACGTCGACGGCGGCTACCACGCGATGGGCGCGCCGGTGCGCGAGCTGCCGGCGTCGTGACTCAGCCGGCGGTCCGGCGCAGCATCTCGACGACGAGGAACGCCAGCTCCAGCGACTGCTGCGTGTTCAGGCGCGGGTCGCAGGCGGTCTCGTAGCGCGACGACAGCTCGCTGTGGCTGATCTGCTGGGCGCCGCCGAGGCACTCGGTGACGTCCTCGCCGGTGTGCTCGACGTGGATGCCGCCGGGGTGCGTGCCGAGCCGCTGATGGACCTCGAAGAAGCCCTCGACCTCGTCCATGACGCGGTCGAAGTGGCGGGTCTTGTGGCCGCTGGGCGACTCCTCGGTGTTGCCGTGCATCGGGTCGCACTGCCACACGACGCGATGGCCGGTGCGCGTGACCGCCTCGATGATCGGCGGCAGCGCGTCGCGGACGGCCTCGTTGCCCATGCGCGAGACGAGCGTCACCTTGCCGTCGACGCGCTCGGGGTCGAGGCGGCGGACGAGCTCGACCGCCTCCTCCGGCGACGCGCTCGGCCCGAGCTTGACCCCGATCGGGTTCGCCAGCAGCGCGGCCAGCGCGACGTGGGCGCCGTCGAGCTGGCGCGTGCGGTCCCCGATCCAGACCTGGTGCGCCGACGCCAGGTACAGGCGCTTGCCGTTCAGGCGCAGCAGCGCGCGCTCGTAGTCGATGACGAGCATCTCGTGGCTGGCGTACAGCTCCACGGTGCGCAGCGAGCTGTCGTCCACCCCGCAGGCGGACATGAAGCGCAGGCTGCGGTCGATCTCGGTGGCCAGCCGCTCGTAGCGCTCACCGGCGTTGGAGCGGCGCACGAAGTCCATGTTCCACTCGTGCAGGCGGTGCAGGTCGGCGAGGCCGGCGCCGGTGATCGCGCGGGCCAGGTTCATCGCGGCGGCCGCGTTCGCGTAGGCGCGCACGAGGCGGCCGGGGTCCGGACGGCGCGCCTCGGGCGTCGCCTCGATCGAGTTGACCATGTCGCCGCGGTAGGACGGCAGGCCGGCGGCGTCGACGTCGGAGCTGCGCGGCTTGGCGTACTGGCCGGCGATGCGGCCGACCTTCACGACCGGCATCGAGGTGCCGTAGGTGAGCACGACCGCCATCTGCAGCAGCGTGCGGATCGTGCCGTTGAGGTGCTCGTCGGTGTTGTCGAGGAACGTCTCGGCGCAGTCGCCGCCCTGGAGCAGGAACGCGTCGCCCCGGGCGACGGCGCCGAGGCGCTCCTGGAGGCGGTCGACCTCCGCGGGCACGGTGATCGGCGGCACGTGCTCCAACAGGGTGCGGACGCGGACCACGTACTCGGGGTCCGGCCACGGCGGCTGCTGAGCGGCGGGGCGGGCAAGCGCGTCGGCGAGGGCGGCGGCGAGCGCAGGGGGCAGCGGCGGGAGCTCCGGCAGCTCCGCGACCGGTACGTCGACCGTCCATGTCATGCCCCAGAACGCTAGTGGTGCGCGGATCCCACCCCCGGCGTAGAGTTCCGCCATGGGACTCAAGCGCCGGCTGGCCGACCTCAGCTACCGGCTCTACGACCGCTCCCGGCACCGCTCCGCGTTCGACGCCGCAACCCGCCCGGGGACCGCGCCGGACTTCTCCGGGCTGCGCCAGGGCAAGTACGCGCTGCTCGTCACGTTCCGCCGCGACGGGACGCCGGTCCCCACCCCCGTCTGGTACGCGCTGCTCGACGACCGCCGCCTCGTGCTGAGCACCGAGGAGCGCACCGCCAAGGTCCGCCGCGTGCGCCGCGACTCGCACGCGCGCGTGATCCCGAGCGACGCGCGCGGCAAGCCGCTGGGCCCCGGTGTCGAGGCCGTCGGCCGCGTCCTGACCGATCCGGCCGAGATCGAGGCCGCCGAGGCCGCGCTCGACGCCAAGTACGGCCGCTCGCGACGCATCTACGAGAAGGTCATGAGCGACCACTCCGCGACCGTGTACCTGGAGCTCACGGCGGCGACCGATGAGTTCGCGGGCGCCCGACGGTCACAGAGGGCATGAGCCCCACCGTCAGCACCACGATCACCGACATCGCCGTCGCGATGTTCACCGTCTCCGACCAGGACGCGGCGATCGCCTTCTACACGCAGAAGCTCGGCTTCGAGCTGCGCGCGGACCAGTCGTTCGGCGAAGGCGACCAGACCGGCCGCTGGGTCGAGGTCGCGCCGCCCGGCTCCGCCGCGCGCCTCGCGCTGAACCCGCCGATGGGCGCCGCGCCCGGCGGCGGGGGGATCGGCGTCGAGACGCCGGACCTCGACGCCGAGCACGAGCGGCTGCGGGCGACCGAGGGCGTCGACGTCGACGCCGGGATCATCGCGCCCCCAGGCGCACCGCGGATGTTCTCGCTGCGCGATCCCGACGGCAACCACATCTGGGTCGTCGGGCGCGACGCCTGACGCCCCTCGACGAGTCTGCCTCGCCGCGCGGGCCGGGCCGTCCCTGGCCCGGCCCGGCGGCGGGCCTCCCTGCCCGGGAGCTACGAGGCGACGCCGAGGCGCACCATGCTCGGCCGCAGGACGGCGGCCGGCGCGCGCCGCACCTGGGTGAAGTTGCAGCCGTTGGCGCGAGCGCGGCCGAGCATCTCGATCGCGAGGTCCCACCACGCCTGGCCTTCCTCGTAGTTGCCGAGGCTGTCCTGGCGGTCGCCCTCGGCGAACGCCGAGTTGATGAGATCGGCGACCTGGCGGCAGTAGTCGTCGTTCGCGGTGCTCCCGGTCGGGTTGGCCTGCACCCGGGCCGCGTCGGCGTCCGTCGTGGCGGCGACGGCGGCGGCCCCCAGCATGCAGACGCTGGCGGCAGCGATGGCGGTGAGGCGACGAAGCGCGATGGCGGGCATGGCGGCGAAGCTCCTCGGGTTGCTGGTGGACGGCACGGGAGGAGCCTCCCGTCCCGGGGTCCGCGTGTCTGTCGCGCGCGCGACAGAGGGACTGTCGCGCTGCGACGCGCCCTCGCGAGCCCCGCGCCGCCGGGCTCGCGTTGGTTGTCGGATATTGCGTCACTGCGACGCATCTCCTGACAAGCAACGCCGCACGGGCTCGCGAAGGGCGGGGCGACGCGGCCGCGCGGGGCGGCACGGCATCATGGGGCGCCGTGGAGCACGAGCGCGCGCAGCCCATCCAGCCGTCGGTGATCGCGGCGGCCTACCTGCTCGGCGCGCTGTGCCTCATGCTGCCGCTCGCCGCGATCGGGTCGACGTTCGCCGGCGTCGTCCTGTGGCGGCGCGGCCTGAGGGGCCACGGCGCCGCCGTCGTCGCGCTCGGCGCGGCGTGCGTCGCCGTCGGGATCGCGGTGCTGCGATAGCTCAGCTCGCCCCGCCCGGCCCCTACGTCCCCGTGTCCGCCTCCGGCGGGAACAGGTACACCGCGCGGTACCAGAGCTCGGCGAGCGTACGGACCGACTCGGTGATCGTCGTCTGCTGGTTGAGCACCTCGTGGGTGATGTGGCGCTCGACCATGGCCATCAGCGCGCGGGAGGCGATGCCGGCGTCGATGTCGTTCGGGGCGCGGCCGCGCATCTGGTCGGCGCGGATGCGGCGCTCCGCGGCGCGCACGAGACGGCGCACGTACGGCTGCCACTCGGTCGGCAGGCCGTCCTCGGCGCCCGCGAGCTTCGCCGCCACCAGAAGCACCACGGCGTTCTTGTTGACGACGCTGACCACGCGCGCCAGGCCCACGCGCAGCTCGCGCCGCGGGTCGCCGCTGCCCTCGAGGTACGGCGCACCCGCCACCAGCATCTCCGCGAACGACTGCTGCACGAGCCGGTCCAGGACGGCCCGCTTGTTGGAGAAGTAGAAGTAGACGTTCGTGCGGCTGACGTAGGCCCGGCGCGCCAGGCCGTTCATTGTCAGACGGTCATACCCTTCCTCGGCGATGGCGGCGCGGGCGGCCTCGAGGATCGCGGCCTCGGTCTCGTTTCGCGGAGCGAGCCGCTGGACGGCGGCGGCGCTCATGAGACCGCGCCGTCGCTCAAACGAACGCCCCCAGCGCCTGCGCGACGCGCTCGCGCGTCTCGTGCGGCTCGATGACCTCGTCGATGAACCCGCCCTGCGCGGTGACCTTCACGTCGAGCTGCTCGATCTCGTAGGCGGTCTCGAGCGCCATGCGGTCCGCACCGGCGGCCAGCTCGCGGCGGCCGACGATCTCGACGGCCTGCCGGGCCCCCATCACGCCCACCCGCGCGGCCGACCACGCGAGGGTGAGGTCGGCGCCCAGATCACGGGAGTTCATGACGATGTGGGCGCCGCCGAACGCTTGTCGCAGCGTGACGGTCACGCGGGGAACGGTAGCGCGGGCGAAGGCGCGAAGGAAAGCGGCGCCGTAGCGGATCACGCCCTCGCGCTCCTGGCCGGTCCCGGGGAGGAACCCCGGCGTGTCGGCCAGCACGAGCAGCGGCAGGTTCATCCGGTCGCACCACTCGACGAACCAGGCGCCCTTCTCGGCGGCGGCGACGTCGAGCGTCCCGCCCAGGTGGCGCGGCTGGTTGGCGAGCACGCCGATCGGCATGCCCTCGATGCGGGCCAGCCCGGTGACGAGGTTGCGCGCCCAGCGCGGCGACAGCTCCAGCAGCTCGCCGGCGTCGACGATCCGGGCGACCACGTCGCGCACGTCGTAGACCTGGCGCGGCGACGGCGGCAGCACCGAGCCCGGGTCCTCGCCGAGCGGCCGGCGCGGCGCGGCGGCGAGCGGACGCTCGCCCAGCCGGCCCGGCAGGAACGACAGCACCTGGCGAACGTACTCGGCCGCCTCCTCGTCGTCCTCGGCGGCCAGGTGGATGACGCCGTTGGCGGAGTGCACCTTCACGCCGCCGAGGTCGATCGGCGTGACCTCCTCGCCCATCACCTCCTGGATCACGCGCGGCCCGGTGAGGAACATCTTCGCGTCGGAGCCCGCGGCGATCGTGAGGTCGCCGACGGCCGCGCCGTACGCGGCGCCGCCGGCGCACGCGCCCGCGACCACGGTGATGACCGGCACCCGCGCGGTCGCCTCGGCGTGGAAGATCGCGCCGTAGGCGGCCAGGCCCGCGGCGCCCTCCTGCACGCGCGCGCCGCCCGACTCCGGGAAGCACACGACCGGCGCGCCGGCGCGGTTGGCCAGCGCGAACACGCGCTTGATCGTCTCGCCCCCGGCGGCTCCCAGCGAGCCGCCCTTGAACCGGCCGTCCTGCGCCCAGCAGAACACGGGACGTCCGATCACGCGGCCCGACGCGGCGACGACGCCGTCGCCGACCGCGGTGCGGATCAGATGAAGGGACCCCGGGTCGACGAGCGCCTCCAGGCGGCTCAGGGGCGTTTCGGCTACGACCTGCTCGATGGCGGCCACGGGTCTCAGGCTCCTGTCAGGACGAGGGTCGCGTTCTGCCCGCCGAACCCGAACGAGTTCGACAGGACGGTCGTCAGCCCGGGCGCCTCGCGCGGCCCGTCGGGCACGTAGTCGAGGTCGCACTCGGGATCCGGCTCTTCCAGGTTGAGCGTCGGCGGCAGCACGCCGCGCTCGATCGCGCTCAGCGAGATCACGGCCTCGACCGCGCCGGCGGCGCCGAGGAGGTGGCCGATCGCGCTCTTCGTGGAGCTGACCGGCGGCACCCCGCCGTTGCTGCCGAACACGGACTTGATCGCGATCGTCTCGATCTTGTCGTTGTACGGCGTGGACGTGCCGTGGGCGTTGATGTAGCCGACGTCCTCGGGCTGGGCGCCCGCGTCCTCGAGCGCCCGGCGCATCGAGCGGACCGCGCCCTTGCCCTCCTCGTCGGGCATCGTGATGTGGAAGGCGTCGTTGGAGGCGCCGTAGCCGGCGACCTTCCCGTACACCTTCGCCCCGCGCGCCTTCGCGTGCTCCTCGGCCTCGAGCACGAACACGCCCGCGCCCTCGCCGAGGATGAACCCGTCGCGGCGCGCGTCGAACGGGCACGACAGGCCGGACTTCGACATCGCGCCCATGCGCTTGAACGCGGCCAGGCACACGTTCGTGATCGCGGCCTCGCTGCCGCCGGCGACCACGAGGTCGGCGTCGCCCCGCTGGATCATGCGCTTGGCCTCGCCGATCGCGTGCCCGCCGGTCGCGCACGCCGACGCCACCGAGAAGCCGGGGCCCTCGATGCCGAAGCGCATCGCGATCAGGCCCGCGGCCGCGTTGGGCATCATCATCGGCACGAACATCGGCGAGACGGCGCGGTCGCCCTCGTTCAGCCAGGCGAGCGTCTCGCGCTCGAGCGTGCCGAGGCCGCCCACGCCGGTGCCGATGACGACGCCGACGCGCTCGGGGTCGAAGCCCTCGGGGGCGGCCTCGTCCCACGCCTGCTGGGCGGCCGCGATCGCGAAGTGCGAGAAGCGGTCGGACCGGCGCGCCTCCTTCGGCGTCATCACCGTCTCGGCGTCGAACTCCGTGCAGGCGCCGACGCCGTCGGCGATGCCGCTGCGGCGCCCGACCAGCGAGTCGAAGAAGTCGTCGGGCGACTCCCCAAGCGACGTGACCACGCCGCGTCCGGTGATGACGACCTCCGTCACTAGCTCTGCGCCCCCGCGAGCTCGATCGTCAGCTTGACGGCGTCGCCGACGCCCTTGATCGGCTTCAGCTGCTCGTCGTGGATCTGGATGCCGTACTCGTCCTCGAGCGCCTTCACGAGCTCCACGAGGTCGAGCGAGTCGACGTCCAGGTCGCTCCACTGCGTGTCCATCTCGGCGGTCTCGGCGCCGGGCACCTTGATCGCGGCCAGCTCCTCGCGGATGCGGGCGAGGACCTGCTCTTCGGTGGGGATGGTGGTCTCGGCCATAGGTGGTGTCTCCTTGGTCAGGCGCTCATCGCGCCGTCGACGGACAGGGCGGCGCCGTTCACGTATCCCGCCTCCTCGGAGGCCAGGAACGCGACGGCGTGGGCGACCTCCTCCGGACTCCCCGGCCGCCCCGCGGGGACGGCGGACAGGAGCCCGTCGTCGAGGTCCTTGGTCATGTCGGTCACGATCAGGCCGGGCGTCACCGCGTTGCAGGTGACCCCCTTGCGCGCCATCTCGCGAGCGATGGTCTTCGTGAAGCCGATCAGGCCGGCCTTCGAGGCAGCGTAGTTCGCCTGGCCGGGATTTCCGATCCGGCCCCCGACGACCGAGCTGACGTTCACGATGCGGCCGAAGCGGTTGCGCATCATCGGCCCCAGGACGCGACGCGTGCAGTGGAAGGCGCCCGTCAGGTTCGTGTCGAGCACCTGCGTCCAGTCCTCGTCGCTCATGCGCAGCGCCAGCCCGTCGCGGGTGATGCCGGCGTTGTTGACGAGCACGAGGATCGGCTTGCCGTGCTCCTCCTCGATGCGGGTGAAGGCGGCGTCGACCGCGGCCGTGTCGCGCACGTCGCAGTCGCGCGAGCCCAGCCCGGTGACGTTCCAGCCGTCGGCGCGCAGTCGCTCGACGATCGCCGCGCCGATGCCGCGCGTGCCGCCGGTGACCACCGCCACGCCGTCCTCACGCGCAGACATGGACACGCTCCTTCCAGCGGACGATGCCCGCGCTCCACACGAACCCGGCGCCCAGCGCCGACATCGCGACCGTCGCGCCCGGGGCCAGCCGGCCCTCGCGCTGGGCGCGCTCGAGCGCCAGCGGGATGGTGGCGGACGACGTGTTCGCGCAGCGGTCGACGTCGATCATGACCTTCTCCTCGGGCATCCCGAGCTCGGCGGCCGCGGCGTGGATGATCCGGGCGTTGGCCTGGTGGGCGACGTACAGATCGATGTCGTCGACGGTCAGCCCGGCGGCCGCCAGCGACGCGGACGTGGCCTCGGCCATGCGCGCGACCGCATGGCGGTAGACGGTCTGGCCCTCCATCCGCAGCCGCCGATCGCCGGTCTCGACGAACAGGGCGTCCTCCATCGACGCGTCCGTGCCGTGGACGAACCGGCCGATCCCGCCCTCGAGGTCGCCGCCGGCGACCACCACGGCGGCGGCGCCGTCGCCGAACAGCACGGCGGTGCCGCGGTCGTCGTGGTCGGTGATGCGGGTGAGCGCCTCGGCGGCGCACACGAGCACGACCTCCGACCGGCCCGACTCGACCGCGGCGGCGGCCTCGTCGAGCCCGACGAGGAAGCCGGCGCACGCGGCGTTCAGGTCGGCGGTGGCGACGGTGACCGGGCAGCCGAGCAGGCCGGCGACCATCGGCGCCAGGCCGGGCGTGAGCCGGTCGGGCGTGATCGTGGTGACGAGGATGCGGTCGACCTCGTCCACCTCGCGGCCGGCGTCGGCGAGCGCCCGCCGGCAGGCCTCGGCGGCCAGCGGCGCGATCGGCGCGCCCTCGTCGAGCCAGTGGCGGGTGCGGATGCCGGTGCGGCGCACGATCCACTCGTCGCTGGTGTCCAGGTGCTGGGCGATGTCGTCGTTGGTGACGACCCGGTCGGGCAGCGCGGCGCCGACGCCGAAGATCCCGGCGCGCAGCGTCGGACGGCGGCGGGGGGCCGGGGCGGTGCGGGGCGTCGCGGCGGGCGTGGGGACGGTCGCGGCCATCAGGCGGCCACCTCCCGCAGGATCCGCTTGACGAGGCCGGTCAGCACGCGGCCCGGCCCCAGCTCGACGAACTCCTCGGCGCCCATGTCGCGCATGACGAGCACCGACTCGCGGAAGCGCACCGGGCTGAGCAGGTTCTCGACCAGCTCGGCCCGCACGTCGGTGAACGGGGCGGCGGTGCCGTTGGAGATGACCGGGAAGCGCGGCGTGCCGATCTCGATCTTCGCCAGCGCGGCGTCGAGCTCGGCCGCGGCCGGCGCCATCAGCGGCGAGTGGAACGCGCCGGAGACGTCGAGGCGGCGGGTGCGCAGCGGGCCGGCGTCGACGGCCTCGATGCCGGCGAGCGGGCCGGACAGCACGAGCTGGCCCGGGGCGTTGTCGTTGGCGACGGTCAGCCCGTGCTCGTGGGCGGCGGCGCGCACGACGTCGTCGTCCTCCCCCAGCACGGCGACCATCGACCCCGGGTTCTCGTCCCCGGCGCGGGCCATCGCGTCGCCGCGCAGGGCGACGAGGCCGACGGCGTCATCGAACGCGATCGCGCCGGCGGCGACGAGCGCGGCGTACTCGCCGAGCGAGTGGCCGGCGGCCGCCACGGGCGCGACGATGCCGCTGCGCTCCCACGCGACGATCGAGCAGAGGAAGAGGGCGGGCTGCTGGTAGCGGGTCCCCTCGGCCAGGCGCGCGAACGGGTCGAACCCGAGCAGCTCGAGCCCGCGCAGGAAGAGCGGGTCGTCGCGCAGCTCGGCGTCCATGCCGGGTTCGTGGCTGCCCTGGCCGGGAAACAGGATGGCGAGGTTGGTCACGTTCGGGCCATCCAACACCGGACCGCGACGGAGGGGACACGGGTTCGACGCTCGGGCGCCGAGTGTCGAGCGGGCCGCCGCACGCCGGCGCCGGTCAGGGATCCGGTGCGCCGGACGGCGGCCCCATCTGCTCCCGCAGCGCGGCCACGTCGGCCCGCAGGGCGGCGATCTCGCGGTGCAGGTCGGACAGGTCGGGCTGGGCGCCGCCGCTCGACGCCTCGTCGTCGCCGCCGTCGCCGTAGACGAACCGCTGGGACGCGGCGCCGACGACCAGCGCGGCCGTGCCGATCCCGGAGATCATCACGACGACGGCGACCGCCCGCCCGGCCTCGGTGTGCGGCACGATGTCGCCGTAGCCGACCGTCGTGACGGTCTCGATCGCGAACCACACGCCCTCCTGGAACGACAGGTGCTGGCTGGCGTGCTCGACGCCGGAGAACACGGCGCCCCCGCCGATCACCACGATGCCCAGTCCGATGGCGGCGTAGCGCAGCCCCTGCAGCGAGAACACCCGCTGTGCGTGGTGGGCGGCGCCGAGCAGCGCGCCGAGGCGCAGCAGCCGGAACATCTGCAGGCCGGCGGGCGCGATCGGGGTCGTGAGCACCACGACGACCGGCAGCATCGGGTTGGCGCGCAGGGCCTGCCACGGGTGCTCGGCCCGCACCATCGCCACGACGAGGGTCAGCAGGAACACCGACCACACCGCCCAGTTGAGGATGTGCGCGAGCACGGCGATCGTGTGCGGCAGGCCCTCGACGACGTCGAGGATGACGCTCGGGACCGTCAGGATCGCCGCGCCGAGCGACGCCTGGACGAGCCAGCGCGGAACGAGCTGCTCGAACGACGGGGCGGCCATCGGCGGGCAACGCTACGCGCCGCGGTGGACGGCGCTACGTGAAGCACGTGATCACGCCGGCCACGACGAACGCCCCGGCCCACAGCCAGTCGAGGTTCACCCAGGTCCGGCGCAGCAGCGCGGTCCCGAAGCGGTCGTAGACGAACAGCGCCACCGCGCCCATCGCGACGAGCATCGCGGCCACGTGGATCGAGACGGCCAGCGCGGTCGACAGCACCGACATGCCCTCGACGTCGACGTGGCCGAGCCTCGTGCCGTCCTCGGCGCTCGCCCCCGCCCCCGCGCCGATCAGCACCGGCGCGACCATCAGGCCGGCGCCGTGGGCGCTGGACATCAGGAACGACCACCACGTCAGCTCCCGGCGGTTGACGCGCATCCGCGTCCAACGCGGATGCGCGCGCGGGCGCGCGAACCGGAAGATCCCGAACCCGACGAGCACCCCGCCGCCGATCAGGTGCAGCGCCGACGCGTCGGTCACCACGCCCAGCACGAGCACGAGCGCGGCGACCACGGCGATCGCCGCCTCGTGCCCGACCGCGATCGGCAGCAGCGCACGTCGCACCGCGCCGCGGTCGCGCTCCTGCAGGCCCAGCCCGACGGCGAACAGCCAGCCCATCGCCGGGTTGAGCCCGTGGTAGGCGCCGAGCAGCGCGACGAGGATCCAGGGCCACGCGCCGTCCATCGGCCGCGTCCTCGCTCAGTCGGGGAAGCAGTACGAGTCGCTGGACGCGTCGCCGCCCTGCAGGCGCACCTGGTGCGGCCGCTCGCCGGTGAACTCCGGGAAGAAGTCCGGGTCGACGCGGAAGTCGCCGTCGCTGTCGAGCTTGACCATCCAGCCGTCGATGCCGTCCGGGTAGAACTGCTCGTCCCAGGCGGCGTACAGCGAGTTGGTCAGGTACACGCGCTTGCCGTCGCGCGAGACCTCGACCATCTGCGGGCCGCCGTTGAGCGGTCCCGAGGCGGGATGCGCGGCCCGCTCGACGATGCCGCCCAGCCGCACGGAGCCGGTCTCGCGCGGGTGGTCGGGGTCGGTGACGTCGAAGCGCTTGATCTCCCCCGTCCCCCAGCACGACACGTACAGGGCGCGGTCGTCGACCGACAGCGCGATGTCGGTGACCAGCGGCGGCACCGCGCCGAAGGGCTGCAGCAGCGGCGGGAGCTGGTCGGCCTCGGCCGGCTCGGCCGGGATCGAGATCACCTTCTTGGCGCTCACGGTCCCGTCGTCGCCGCGGCGCCACAGCCACACCGAAGCCGACAGGTCGGCGGTCGACGTGACGACGCCGACGAACCCGTACGCCTTGCGCGGGTCGTGCGCGGGCCGCAGCTCGAGCACCATCTGGTGCTCGGGGCCGAGGTCGATCTCCTGCACGTGCCGGCGGCGCTTCCAGTCCCAGACGTGGAGCCGGTGGCCGTACTCGTTGCCGAGCAGCAGCTCGCCGACCAGGCCGTCCTCGACCATGTTCGGGGTGCCCCACTCGCTGGTGACGATCGTGTCGTGGGCGATGTGCCACCAGAAGTCGTAGGCGAGCTCCTGCGGCCCGCGGTCCTCCTCCCACGCGCCCTTCACCGAGAACGTGTCGTGGTCGAGCAGGAAGATGCCGCCGGGACCGTCGCCGTCGGGCGCGCCGAGCGCCGACACGTAGATGCCGTCGGGGCCGCAGTGGATCGTGTGCGGGCGGCTGTAGCCCGCCTTGCGCGCGATCTCGTCGGCCTCGATGACCTTCTCGAGCTTGGGCGCGCGCGGGTCGCCCTTGACGTCGACGACGTGGATGCGCGAACTGCGCAGGCCCGGCACGAGCAGGTAGCGGCGCTCGACGTGCGGGTGCGCCGCCCATGGGCACAGCGCGCTGGAGCACGCGTTCCAGCCGAAGTGGTGCAGCTCGTCGCCGACGTTGGGCATGTCGAGCCGCCCGACGATCGTGCCGTAGCTGGACGACGCCGGATCGAGGTCGACGACCGCGAGCGCGTCGGGAGCCCTGTCGCCGTTGGTGCCCGTGTTGAGGGTGACGACGTAGCCGAGCGTCTCCGGGGCGGCGGCGGCCGCCTCCCCGGGCGTGGCGTGGAAGGTGGGGTCCGGCTTGAGCAGCGCCATGCCGGAAACCTAGTAAATCCGCTCGGGATTTCGCAAATTGGCGCGCCCGCGCTGCGCTCAGCGCTGCGCGGCCAGCTCGACGAACGGGTCCAGCGCGGCCGGGTTGGCCAGGCTGTCGCGGCTGGCGGCCTTGTCGGGCGGCGTGCCCATGAGGATCCGCTTGACCGGCACCTCCAGCACCTTCCCCGACAGCGTGCGCGGCACCTCGGCGACCGCGTAGACGACGTTGGGGACGTGGCGGGGCGAGCAGTCTTCGCGCACCCGCTGGGCGATGCGCCTCTCCAGGTCCTCGTCGAGCGTCGCGCCCTCGCGCAGGACCACGAACAGCGGCATCCAGCCGTCGACGTCCACGACGAGCGCGTCGACGATCTCGTCCAGCGACAGAACCGCGCGGTAGATCTCGCTGGTGCCCATGCGCACGCCGCCGCGGTTGATCGTCGAGTCGCTGCGCCCGTAGATGATCGCGGTGCCGCGCTCGGTGATCTCGATCCAGTCGCCGTGGCGCCACACGCCCGGGTACATCTCGAAGTAGCTCTCGCGGTAGCGACTGCCGTCCTCGTCGCCCCACAGGAACAGCGGCATGGACGGCATCGGCTCGACGAGCACGAGCTCCCCCACCTCGCCGATCAGCGGCCGCCCGTCGGGGTCCCACGCCTCGACGCGCGCGCCGAGCATGCGGCCCTGCAGCTCGCCCTCGTAGACCGGCAGCGTCGGGACGCCGCCGACGAACGCGGTGCACAGGTCCGACCCGCCGCTGGTCGAGAACAGCCAGGTCGCGTCGCCGAGCTGCTCGTAGACCCAGTCGAAGCCCTCGGGCGCCAGCGGCGACCCGGTCGACCCGACGGCGCGCAACGCGCTCAGGTCGCGCCCCTCGGCGGGCACGATGCCGGCCTTCATGCACGACGCGATGTAGGAGGCGCTCGTGCCGAAGCACGTGACCCCGGCCTCCTCCGCCAGGTCCCACAGCGCGCCCAGGTCCGGGTGGCCGGGGTTGCCGTCGTAGAGCACGACCGACGCGTCGGTGAGCAGGACGCCGACGAGGAAGTTCCACATCATCCAGCCGGTCGTCGTGAACCAGAAGATGCGGTCGCCGGCGCGGGCGTCGAGATGCAGGTGGTGGTGCTTGAGATGCTCGAGCAGGATGCCGCCGTGGCCCTGCACGATCGCCTTGGGCAGGCCGGTCGTGCCCGAGCTGTAGAGCACCCACAGCGGGTGGTCGAACGGCACCGGCTCGAAGGCGAGCTCGCCCTCGTCGCCCAGGAACTCCTCCCAGGGGATCGTGCCCTCGAGCGGGTCGTCGCCCAGCAGGACGGTCGCGCGCAGCGTCGGCATCTGCGCCATGAGGCCGGCCACGACCTCCCGGCGGTCGAACCAGCGCCCGCCGTAGCGGTAGCCGCCGACGGCCAGCAGCACCGCCGGCTCGATCTGCGCGAAGCGGTCGACGACGCTGCGAGCCCCGAAGTCGGGCGAGCACGACGACCAGATCGCCCCCAGCGACGCGACGGCGAGCACGGCCGCCATCGCCTCGGGCCCGTTGGGCAGGTAGGCCACGACCCGGTCGCCGGGCCCGACGCCCTGGGCGCGCAGGCCGGCGGCGATCCGCGCCGTGAGCGCGCGCAGCTCGCCCCACGTCATCTCCTGCAGCGGGCGCTCCTCGGCCGCGTGGCGCACCGCCACCGCCGCGTCCTCCTTGCCCCGGAACACGTGCTCGGCGTAGTTGAGCCGCGCACCCGGGAACCACTCGGCGCCGGGCATCTCGCGCCGGCCCAGGACCCGCTCGTACGGCTCCGCGGCCCGCACGTCGAAGAACTCCCAGATCGACGCCCAGAACGCCTCGACGTCGTCGATCGACCACTGCCACAGGTCGGCGTACGTCTCGAACGTGCGCCCCTCGCGCGCTTCCAGCCAGCGCGTGAAGCGCGTCAGCGTCGCCTGCTCGACTTGATCCGGATCGGGCGTCCACAGGACCGGCGGAGTGCTCACTGACATGGCCGGAAACCTACTCGCGCACGGCCTGGCGGCGCACCAGCTCGACGCCGCCGGCCACGACCACGACCAGCAGCCCGGCGGCCGCGAGCGTGCGGATGCCCGGGATCAGTCCGAGCGCCAGGAGGCCGAGCAGCGCGGCGAGCGCGACGCCGTGGACGAGCTCGGGCCGGCCCGACAGAGCGGGGCGCGCCCATGCGCGCGCCTTCCGCGCCGGCCCGGCGGGCCCGGCCAGCCAGGCGGCGAGCGCGACGAGCAGCGCGAGCAGCAGCAGCGTGCGCGCCACCTGCGCCAGCAGCGACGTGCCGATCGCCCACACGGAGTGCGCGGCGTCCTGCGCGGTCGCGGTGTCGCCCAGGCTCCCGACGACCGTGTCGCCGACGATCCGCCGCAGCAGCAGCACGAGGATCGCGGCGACCACGACGCCGAGCGCCGACGCGGCGAGGATCTCGCGCCGGCGCTCGCGCGCCAGCCAGATCGCGAGCGCGAAAAGGGCGATCGACAGCAGGAACAGCCCGACGGCGAGCACCTTCAGGAGCCGCACGATCCGCTGCAGCGCGTCGAGCTGGTCGGCGTCCATGATCACGATCCGCCCGACGCCCTCGGGCAGCCGCTCGCCGGTGATCGGCAGGCCGAGCTGCTCGCCCACGGCGCCCAGGACCGGGCGCAGGTCGAGCACCACCGCCCCGCCGTCGCGCCGCAGCGCGGTGCGGCGCTCCTCGATCAGGCTCATGAACTGCCGGTGGGTGAGGCGCGCGGCCTCGTCCCACAGCCTCTGGAGGCGCGGCGCGTCGAGCATCCGGCGCACCGCCTCGGTGAGCGGCTCGCGCAGCGCCCCGGCCGCCGGCCCGGCCAGCGGCTCCAACCGCGGCGGGAGCGCCGACTGCAGCGTGCCGGCGAGGTCGACGTTCGCGTACAGCTCGTCGACGAGGTAGACGGCCAGCGCCTCCTGCAGCGCGGGATCGGCGATCAGCTCGGTGTTGGTCTCGCGCCAGTTGTCCTCGTTCAGGAGCTGGCGCGCCGTCCAGATCGCGAAGATCGCCAGCACCGCGACGATGCTGCCGGCGACGACGAGGGACCAGACGGCGATGCGGCGGCCGCGGGACTGGGACACGCCGTCATCATCTTGTGGGCCTCGGACGTTAGATTCCCGGCGTGCCCGACCGGCTCACCTGGCTCGGCCACGCGACCGTCCTCGTCGAGCTCGGCGGCGTGCGCCTGCTCACCGACCCGGTGCTGCGCGGCCGCGTCGCGCACCTGCGCCGCCACGCGCCGCCCATGCCGCCGCCGCGCGACGTCGACGCCGTGCTCCTGTCCCACGCCCACCGCGACCACCTCGATCTGCCGACGCTGCGCGCGCTCGAGCCGCGCCCGCCGCTGATCGTCGCGCCGCGCGGGGTCGGGCGGACGCTGAAGCGGCTCACCGGCGCCGAGGTGCGCGAGCTGGAGCCCGGCGAGGCGACGGCGGTCGGGCCGGTGCTCGTCGAGGCGACGCCGGCCGTCCACCAGGTGCGCCGCTCCCCGCTGGGCCCCGCCTCCGGCGCCGTCGGGTTCGTCGCCGAGCACGAGGGCCGGCGCGTGTACTTCGCCGGCGACACCGAGGTGTTCCCGCAGATGGAGGCGCTGCGGCCGCTCGACGCGGCGCTGCTGCCGATCTGGGGCTGGGGGCCGTCGCTGGGGCCCGGCCACATGGACCCCGACGAGGCGGCCGAGGCGGTGGCGCTGCTGGAGCCGGACATCGCGACCCCGATCCACTGGGGCACCCTGCTGCCGGTGGGCGCCGAGCGCCGCCACGGACACGTCCTGCGCGACCCGGTCGACGCCTTCGCGGCGGCGACGGCGCGGCGGCGGCCCGAGACGCGGGTCGTCGTGCTGGCGCCCGGCGAGGCGGTGGCGCTGTGATCCTGCGCGCGCTCGTCACGCTCGTGGCCTCGGCGCTCGGGCTGCTGCTGATGGGCGACGTCCTGCCCGGCTTCAACATCTCGGGCTTCGGCTCGGCCCTGGCGATGTCCGCGGTGTGCGGCCTGCTCAACCTGGTCGTGTGGCCGGTGGCGATCCGCATCGCGCTCCCGCTGACCGTCCTCACCCTCGGCGGCGCCGTCCTGCTCCTCAACGGCGTCGTCGTCGTCCTCGCCGCCTGGGTCGTGCCCGGCGTCGAGGTCCGCGACGTGTGGTCGGGCATCCTCGTCGCGCTCGGCGTGACCGCCGTGTCGACGATCGTCGCCTCGGTGCTGGCGATCGACGACGACCCGCGCGTGCACCGCCACCTCGTGCGGCGCGCCCGCCGCCGTGCGGGCGGCGGCGCGCCCGGCGACGTGCCCGGCGTCCTGTTCCTGGAGATCGACGGGCTCGCGCACGAGGTGCTCGTCCGGGCGCTGCGCGACGGCAACGCGCCCACGCTCGCGCGCTGGGTCCGCGAGGGCACCCACCGGCTGCTGCGCTGGGAGACGGACTGGTCCTCGCAGACCGGCGCCTGCCAGGCCGGGCTGCTGCACGGCAACAACCACGACATCCCCGCGTTCCGCTGGTGGGAGAAGGACCAGGGCCGCGCGCTGGTGACCAACCACCCGCGCGACGCGGCCGAGATCGAGCGGCGCGTGAGCGACCGCCGCGGCCTGCTGCACGACGACGGCGCCAGCCGCGCCAACATCCTCTCCGGCGACGCGCCGCACTCGCTGCTGACGATGTCGACGGTCCTGGAGGTGCGCGGCCGCGGCCGGATGGGCCAGGACTACGCCGCGTACTTCGCCAGCCCCTACAACATGGCGCGCACCGTCCTCGCCGCGATCGTGCACGTCGGCCGCGAGCTCGTCCACGCCCACCTGCAGCGCCGCCGCGACGTGCAGCCGCGGATCCGGCGCACGCTCGGGTACGCGCCGGTGCGCGCCTGGGCGACCGCGGTGCAGCGCGACCTCCAGGTCGCCACGGTCGTCGCCGACGCGCACGCCGGCCGGCCGGTCGTCTACACGACGTTCCTGGCCTACGACGAGGTCGCCCACCACTCGGGCATCGAGCGGCCCGACACGCTCGCGGTCCTGCGCGACGTCGACGCCCAGATCGGGCGCATCGCGGCGGCCGCGGCCACCGCCCGCCGCCCCTACGAGATCGTCGTCCTCTCCGACCACGGGCAGACGCAGGGCGCCACGTTCCGCGAGCGCTACGGCGAGACGCTCGAGGACGTCGTGCGGCGCGCCGCCGCCACGGAGCGCATCTCCGCGGCCGGCTCGGGCGAGGACGAGGCCCTCGGCCGCCTCGGCGCCGCGCTGACCGAGGCGTCGGCCGGCACCGGGCTCGGCGCGCGGACCGTCCGCACCGCCACGCGCCGCCGGCAGATCGAGGGCGAGGTGCGCCTCGACGAGCGCCGCGCGCCCGCGCCCAAGGCCGGCGCGGACACCGAGATCGTCGTGATGGCCTCGGGCTGCCTGGGCCTGATCAGCTTCACCGCGATCCCTGGCCGGGCCACGCGGGAGGAGATCGAGGCGCGCCACCCGGCGCTGGTGGAGACGCTGCGCAGCCACCCGGGCATCGGCTTCCTGCTCGTCCGCAGCGCCGCCGGCGGGCCGGTCGTGCTCGGCCCCGCCGGCGTCCACCACCTCGACACCGGCCGTGTCGAGGGCGAGGACCCGCTCGCCCCCTTCGGCCCCAACGCGGCCGCGCACGTCGCGCGCACCGACACGTTCCCGAACTGCCCCGACGTCCTCGTCAACAGCCGCTACTGGGAGGACACCGGCGAGGTCGCCGCGTTCGAGGAGCTCGTCGGCTCCCACGGCGGGCTGGGCGGCTCGCAGTCCTACCCGTTCGTGCTCGCCCCCGCGCACTGGGCGCTGCCCGACGAGCCCGTCATCGGCGCCGAGGCGATGCACCGCTGGATGCGCGGGTGGCTGGCCGACCTCGGGCACGAGGCGTTCCGGGAGGACCGCCGGGCGCCCGCCTACCCTGGCTGAGGTGCGGCTGGCCAACGTCCTCGTCGGCGACATCGTCCTCGTGAACCGCAAGGGCCGCGTGTTCCACGCGCTCGTCACCCATGCCGAGCCGCACGGCCTCGGCGTCGAGCCGCTGGACCGGCGGATCACCTACCGCCGCTGCACCGCCCACGAGGTAGTCGGCCACTGGGCCCGCCGCGGGCGCCCGCAGGCCGGCGACGCGAAGCTGGCCCCGACCGAGCAGCAGCTCGAGCTGGGCCTGTGAGGCTCGCGCCCGAGCGTCCCAACGTCGAGCTCCGCGACAACGCCTCCCGGGGCGGGCGGATCGTCGTGCTCTCGTTCCCCTACCGCGAGGACATCGTGGAGGCGGTGCGCCGCGTCCCCGGCCGCCGCTTCGACTGGGACACCCGCGAGTGGTGGGCGCCGTCCGACGACTGGGCGGGCGCGCACGTCGCCCACCTTCTCACGCGGTTCCCGGAGCTGACGGTCAGCGATCGCGTCCGCGAGTGGCTGTCGGAGCTGGGCAGCCGCTGGATCGGCGCGGTCACGACCGAGAAGCACGACGCGCGCGGCTGGTTCGTGGCCGAGACGCGCGCCGGCGAGCTGCCCGAGCCGCTCGCGTCGGCGGCCGTCGAGTCCGGGACCCGCCACCGGCTGCCGTTCACGCGCGAGGTCGCCGACGCGCTGCTGGAGCTGCGCTCGGCGAAGCTCGACCGCCGCGCCCAGGACTGCGCGGCCCGGCTCCAGGTGGACCTCGCGCCGCCGCCGGCCGTCCTCACCTACGTCGAGGGGGTCGCCGGCCCGCGGCTGCGCCTCGACGTCCTGTGGGACGACGACGCCGACCTCGCGTTCGCCGAGCTCGGCCCGGTGCAGCGGGCGACGCGCACGATGCCCGTCGACCCGTCGGTCGTCCCGGTCGTCGACCGCTACCTGCGCGACCACGGCGTCGAGGTCGGCGCCCGGGCGGTCCCGGTGCTCGAGGCGCTGCGGGCCGAGCACGACGCGGCCCTCGACGCCGTGGCCGCCTCGCAGGCGACGCACGCCCCGCCGCTGGACCCGGCGCCCCGGCTGGGCGGGACGCTGGAGCCGTTCCAGCACGCCGGCGTCCGCTACGTGCTCGAGCGCCGGCGCGCGTTCCTGGCCGACGAGCAGGGCCTGGGCAAGACCGTCCAGGCGCTCGCCGCGCTCGAGGCCGACCAGGCGTTCCCGGCGGTCGTCGTCTGCCCCGCCTCGCTGAAGCTCAACTGGGAGCGCGAGGCCGAGCGCTGGCTGCCGCACCGCACCCGCGCCGTCGTGTCGGGCCGCGGCACGGTCGCCCCGCACGCCGACATCGCGATCCTCAACTACGAGATCGTCGAGGCCCACCTCGACGCGCTGCGCCGCCGCCGGCCGAAGGCGCTCGTCGTCGACGAGTCGCACCTCGTCAAGAACCCGCGCGCCAAGCGCACCCGCGCGGTGCGCCGGCTGGCCGACGGCGTCGTCGACGGCGGGCTGCGCCTCGCGCTGACCGGCACGCCGGTCATGAACCACCCCGACGAGCTGATCTCGCAGCTGCGGGTGCTCGACCGCCTCGGCGACTTCGGCAGCGGCGCCCGCTTCAGCCAGCGCTTCCGCAGCGGCCCGGGCGCCGAGGAGCGCCTGCACTGGCACCTGCGCCGCCACTGCTTCGTCCGGCGGCTCAAGCGCGACGTCCTCCCCCAGCTCCCCGACAAGCGCCGCACGGTCGTCCCGGTCGCGCTGACCAACGAGCACGAGTACCGGATGGCCGAGCGCGACGTCATCGAGTGGCTGCGCTCGCTGCCGCTGGACCTCGAGACGCTCGACGCGAAGGTCGCCGCCGCCCGCCGCGCGGAGCGCCTGGCGCAGCTCAACGCGCTCAAGCGGATCGCCGCGCAGGGCAAGCTCGCCGCCGCGCTGGCCTGGATCGACGACTTCCTGGCCTCCGAGGAGCCGCTCGTCGTCTTCGCCCACCACACCGAGGTCCAGGAGGCGGTGCTGGCCCGCTTCCCCGACGCGATGCACCTGCTCGGCCGCGACTCGGCGGCAGCGCGCGAGGAGACCGTGCGCGCCTTCCAGGACGGCGAGGGCAGCGGCCTGCTCGTGTGCTCGACGCACGTCGCCGGCCAGGGCATCACGCTCACCCGCGCGTCCAACGTGTGCTTCCTGGAGCTCGAGTGGACGCCGGCGATCCACGACCAGGCCGAGGACCGCGTGCACCGCATCGGCCAGCACGACGCCGTGTCGGCCTGGTACCTGCTGGCGGCCGGCACGATCGACGAGACGATGGCGAAGCTCATCGAGCGCAAGCGCGACCTCGTGGCCGCCGTGACCGACGGGCGCGAGCGCGACGACGAGCCGCTCGTCGAGGCCGTGGCGCGCGAGCTGCGCCACGCGCCGATCCGGCACCTGAGAGCGGTGTGACCGCCGCTGCGCGGTCCAATACCATCGAGCCCGGTGTCCACCGTGCCCAGGACGGCGACGTCCGATCCGGACGTCCGCGACCCGGCGGTCCTCCTCCTCGTCGAGGACGACGAGGGCGACGCGTTCCTCGTGCGCGAGCTCCTCACGGACGCCGCGCCCGAGATCACGATCCTCACCGTGGCGACGCTCGCGGAGGCCGAGGCGCAGGCGGCGCGAGCCGACTGCGCGCTGCTCGACCTGGGGCTGCCCGACAGCAGCGGCCTCGAGGGCCTCGTGCGGCTGCGCCGGGTCGCGCCGGAGACCCCGATCGTCGTGCTCACCGGCCTCGACGACGCGCACCTCGGCATCGAGGCGGTGCGCGCCGGCGCGCACGACTACCTGGGCAAGGGCGGCGTCGACGGCGAGCGGCTGGCCCGCGCGATCCGCTACGCGATCGCGCGCGGGCGGGCCGAGCGGTCCGAGCGCGCGCTCCTGGAGGCGCAGCTCCACGCCCGGGAGAACGCGCGCCTGGAGCGCGGCCTGCTGCCCACCGCGCTCGTGCGCGACCCGGGCACGCGGCTGATCGCCGGCTACCGGCCGGGCCGGCGGCGGGCGGTGCTGGGCGGCGACTTCTACGACGCGGTCGAGCTCGACGACGGCACGCTGCACGTCGCGATCGGCGACGTGTGCGGCCACGGCGCCGACGAGGCCGCGCTCGGCGTCTGCCTGCGGATCGCCTGGCGCTCGCTCACGCTCGCGCAGCGGCCCGCGCCCGAGGTGCTGCGCACGATGGACCGCCTCCTCGTCCACGAGCGCCACCGCCCCGACCTCTTCACGACGTTCGCGCTGCTCGCGGTCGCGCCCGACCGCCGCAGCGTCGACGTGTGGCTCTCCGGCCACCCGCCGCCCGTGCTCATCGGCGAGGACGGCTCGCACGAGCTCGCGATCGACCGGGTGCACCTCCCGCTCGGCCTGGTGGACGACCAGCGCTGGGAGCCGCGCACGGTCGCGCTGCCGGAGCGCTGGACCCTGCTGCTGTACACCGACGGGCTGATCGAGGGCCGCGCGGGCGACGGCCCCGTGCGGCTGGGCGTCGACGGCCTCACCCAGGCGGTCGACGCGCTCGGCGGCGCCGCCCGCGCGACCGCCGCCGGCGACGAGCTCCTCGACGCGCTGATCGACCACGTCGAGCAGCTCAACGGCGGGCCGCACGCCGACGACGTCGCCGCGGTCCTGGTCAGCTCGAGAGCCCGCTGACGCGGTGAGCGAGCCCAAGCCGCTTCCCCAACGGCCCCTGGTCTCGCGCCTGCGCGTGGGCCAGTGGTTCGCGATCAGCGGGGCGGCGCTGGCGGTCCTCTTCCTGGTGTGCCTGGCGCTCGGCATCGTCGCGATCCTCAACCTGGACGAGGCGCGGAGCCGCGTCGTCGACCGCATCGACCCGGCGCGGCTCGCCGCGCTGGAGATGCACGCCGCGCTCCTCAACCAGGAGACCGGCGTGCGCGGGTACGCGCTGACCGGCGACCGGTCGTTCCTCGTCCCCTACGACAACGGCGTCCGCCAGGAGCGCGAGGCCGCCCGCCGGCTGCAGCGCCTGGCCGACGAGCTCGACCTCGACGCGGTCACGGCGGGCGTCGATCGCGTCCAGCAGCTCGCCCGCGCCTGGAAGCGGGCGTACGTGACGCCGGCGCTGGCCGTCGCCGGCGAGGGCGGCCGCCGCGCGATCCTGAGCGAGGCGGCGACCGACGTCGGCCGCGAGCGCTTCGACGCCGTCCGCCAGGGCTTCGGCGCGCTCGACGCGGCGATCCAGGCCGCGCGGGCCGAGGCGCGCCAGGACCTCGCCGACGCCGCGAGCTTCCTGACCGCCGCGTTCGTGGCGATCGCGGTCCTGCTGCTCGTCGCGACCGTGCTCGGCGCGATCCTGCTGACGCGGACCGTGTCGCGGCCGCTGCGCCGCCTGAGCATCGAGACGCGCAAGACCGCCGGCGGCGACCTCGCGCACGCGATCCACGGCGACGGGGCGCGCGACATCGTCGACCTCGGCGAGGACATCGGCCGCCTGCGCCGGCGGGTCGTCGCCGAGCTCGAGGCGCTGCGGCGGGCCAACGAGCAGCTCGACGAGCAGGCGCTGGAGCTGCGCCGCTCGAACGCCGAGCTCGAGCAGTTCGCCTACGTCGCCTCCCACGACCTGCAGGAGCCGCTGCGCAAGGTCGCCTCGTTCACCCAGCTGCTGCAGCGCCGCTACGGCGGCCAGCTCGACGAGCGCGCCGACCAGTACATCGAGTTCGCCTCCGACGGGGCGCGGCGGATGCAGCGCCTCATCAACGACCTGCTGGCGTTCTCGCGAGTCGGGCGCATGCGCGGCGAGGCGACGGTGGTGGACGCCAACGCGCTCGTCGACGCGGCGCTGGACAACCTCGCGGAGGCGATCGAGGAGAGCGGCGCCACGATCGAGGTCGGCGACCTGCCCGAGGTCCGCGGCGAGCCGGCCCTGCTGGCGGCCGTGTTCCAGAACCTGATCGGCAACGCGATCAAGTTCCGCGGCGACGAGCCCCCGCACGTGCGGGTGGCGGCCGAGCCGGACGGCACCATGTGGTCGTTCACCGTGTCCGACAACGGGATCGGCATCGACCCCGAGTACGCCGACCGCATCTTCGTGATCTTCCAGCGCCTGCACCCGAAGGAGGCCTACGAGGGCACCGGGATCGGGCTGGCGCTCTGCCGCAAGATCGTCGAGTACCACGGCGGGACGATCCGCCTCGACCCCCCGGGCGACGGCCCCGGCACCACCTTCCGCTTCACCCTGCCCAAGCTCGAGGAGCCTGCATGATCCCGCCCGACCAGCCGCTGAAGCCGATCGACGTCCTGCTCGTCGAGGACGACCGCGGCGACACGCTGATGATCAAGGAGGCGTTCGCCGACAACAAGGTCCGCAACCGCCTCAACTGCGTGGCGGACGGGGTCGAGGCGCTCGCGTTCCTGCGCCGCGAGGGCGAGTACGCCGACGCGCCGCGGCCCGACCTCGTGCTGCTGGACCTGAACCTGCCGCGCAAGGACGGCCGCGAGGTGCTGCAGGAGATCAAGAGCGACCCCGAGCTGCGCACGATCCCGGTCGTGGTGCTGACGACCTCGGAGGCCGAGGAGGACATCCTGCGCAGCTACGAGCTGCACGCCAACGCGTACGTGACGAAGCCGGTCGACTTCGACCGCTTCATCGAGGTCGTGCGTCAGATCGACGAGTTCTTCGTCGAGGTCGTGCGGCTGCCGCGGACGTGAGCGCGGGTCAGGCGGCCGGGGTCGCCGCGGCGAGCGCGGCGCGCACGTCGGCCGCGAACGCGTCGACCTCGTCGGGCGTCGTGTCCCACGAGCACATCCAGCGCACCTCGCCGGTCGCCGGGTCCCACACGTAGAACGGCCAGTCGCGCTGGAGCCGCTCGGTCACCGCAGGCGGCAGGATCGCGAACACGACGTTGGCCTGCACGGCCTGGGTGATGCGCAGCCCGTCGACGCCGTCGAGCGCGGCGGCCAGCCGGGCCGCCATCGCGTTCGCGTGGCCGGCGAGGTCGCGCCAGCGCTCGCCCTCCAGCAGCGCGTCGAGCTGGGCGGCGAGGTAGCGCTGCTTGGAGGCGAGCTGCAGCGACTGCTTGCGCAGGTAGGGCACGCCCTCGGCCAGGTCGGGGCGCAGGAACACGACCGCCTCGACGCCGATCGCGCCGACCTTCGTGCCGCCCAGGCAGACGACGTCGACGCCGACGTCGGTCGTGAGCGCGCGCAGCGGCAGGCCGAGCGCGGCCGCGGCGTGCGCCAGCCGCGCGCCGTCGACGTGGAGCGCCAGCCCGCGCTCGTGCGCCGCCTGCGCGAGATCGGCGATCTCCGCGGGCGTGTAGAGCGTGCCGAGCTCGGTCGACTGGGAGATCGACACGAGCCCGGGCTGGGCGGCGTGCTCGTCGCCGAGGCGCACGCACCGCGCCTCGACGTCGGCGGGGGCGATCTTGCCGTCGGCCGTCGGCACCGTCATGAGCTTCACGCCGGCGACGTGCTCGGGCGCCGCGCCCTCGTCGACGGCGATGTGGGCGCTCTCGGCGCAGATGACCGCGGAGGCGCGCCCGATCGCCGCCCGGATCGCCAGCACGTTGGCGCCCGTGCCGTTGAAGACGAGGAACGCCCGCGACTGCGGGCCGAACGCCTCGCGCAGCCGCTCCTCGACGCGCGCGGTCCACGGGTCGGCGCCGTACGCGCGGGCGTGGTCGGCGTTGGCGGCGGCCACCGCCTCGAGCACCGCCGGGTGCGCGCCCGCGTAGTTGTCGCTGGCGAAGGTCTTCACGCGGTGAGGCTACCCGCGGCCCGCAGGAGTCTCGGCCCCGGCGGCGTACCGAGCAGGCATGTCCGTGACGCTGGACGACCGCGCACACCGGCTTCTGGACCTCATGCGCGAGGCCGACGAGGAGGCCGTCACCCTCGACGAGCTGCGGATCGCCGGGATCCCCGACCCGGCGCTGGCGCTCCACGCGCTGGAGCTGGCCGGGATCGGCGTCGAGCGGGTCGTGGACCACACCCAGCGCGGCCTGGCCGTGAGCTGCGTGCGGCTCGCGCGGCCCGAGGCCGAGCCCGCGAGCGAGCCCGAGCCGCCGCGCGCCGCGCCGCCTGCGCTGCCCGACCCGGCGTGGCCGCCGCCGGCCCCGGCGCCGCGGCGAGCCGGGACGGTCTCCCCCGCCCGCGTGCTCGCCGCGCTGCTGGGCCTGCTCGTGCTCGGCGCGCTGCGGCGCGCCGTCACGCGCCGCTGACCTACGCCGCGACCGCGGCCTGCGACCGCCCGGCCTGTGCGAGGGCGGCGAAGCCCTCGCGCCACGTCGGCCAGCGCGGCTGCCAGCCCAGGCGCTCCTTGGCCTTCGCGTTCGACGACCCGCGCAACTCGCACATCATCACGACGATGTGCTCGCCCATCAGGCGGCCGACCCAGCGCGGGACGTGGCGCGGCTGCGGGGCGCCGATGATCCGGGCCGCCTCGGGCAGCCACACGCGCACGGGCGCGGGGTCGTCGTCGACGACGTTGTAGATCTCGCCGGGCGTCCAGTGGTCCAGGGCGGCCAGGACCGCGCCGGCCGCGTCCTCGACGTGGACGAACGACCACACGCCGCCGCCGTCGCCGACGATCGGGACCTTGCGGGCGCGGATCATCTCCCACTGCTCCGCCCCGGGCGTCATGCCGCTGTGGGGGCCGTAGAAGCCGCCGTAGCGCAGGACGACCCCGCCGGCGCCGGTGACCGCCTGCTCCACGTGGCCGATGGCCTCGATCGTGGAGCGCAGCTGCGCGGGCGGATCCGGGTCCTTCGGGTCGTCCTCGGACTTCACGGGCCTGCCGGTGCGCAGGTACTGGTGGCCGGTGTAGCTCTGGGCGATGACGCGCTCGACGCCGGCTCGGCGGGCCGCCTCCAGCAGGTGGTCGGTGCCCTCAGTGCGCAGCCGGTTGGTCATCTCGAACGACTTGGCGAAGCGGCGCAGGTCGATGCCGCCGCCGAGGGCGGTCATCTGGTGGACGACGACGTCGGGCGCCGCCGCGGCGACCGCGTCGATCATGCCGGCGCGATCCAGACCGTCGACGACGACGGGCTCGGCGCCGAGGGCCCGCAGCTCGCCGGCGCGCGCCGGGCTGCGGGTCGTGCCGGTGACGGTGTGGCCGTGCTCGATCAGCCGGGTGGTGAGTGAGCGACCGACGGCCCCGGTCGCTCCGGCGATGAAGACGTGCATGCCCCACCGACGAGACGACGTGCGACCCTGTGACACATGGTCCCCGTCGACGAGCTGCGCCCGCTGGCGTTCTCGGTCGCCTACCGGATGCTCGGCAGCGTCACCGAGGCCGAGGACGTCGCGCAGGAGGCCCTCCTCCGCGTGCACGAGGCCGAGGACGTCGACCGTCCCGAGGCGTTCGTCACGACCGTGACCACGCGCCTGGCGATCGACGTCCTGCGCTCCGCCCGCGTGCGGCGCGAGACGTACGTCGGCGAGTGGCTGCCCGAGCCGCTGGTCGGCGACGACGCGCCGATGCTCGTCGAGGACGAGGAGACGATCTCGATGGCGTTCCTCGTGCTGCTCGAGCGGCTGACGCCCGAGGAGCGGGCCGTGGTCGTCCTGCGCGAGGCGTTCGACTACCCGTTCGCGGAGATCGCCGAGATGCTCGGCAAGAGCGAGGCCAACTGCCGCCAGATCCTCAGCCGCGCGCGCAAGCGCATCGACGACGACCGCCCGCGCTTCGACCCCGATCCGCAGGAGCGCGAGGAGCTGGCCGCCCGGTTCCTCACCGCCGCCCGCGACGGCGACGTCGACGGGCTCGTCGCGATGCTCGCCCCCGACGTCTCGCTGACCGGCGACGGCGGCGGCAAGGCGCAGGCGATCGCGCGCACGGTCACCGGCGTGCGGGCGGTGTCGCGGACGATGGCCGCGTTCGCGCGCCGCCTGGCGACCTGGGAGGGCGTGTCGTTCGTGCCGGTGACGGTCAACGGCCAGCCCGGGTTCCGCCTCGACGACGCGCAGGGCCGCGTGATCCTCGTGTTCACGATGGAGATCGCCGACGGGCGCATCCGCCGGGTGCAGTCGGTCGTCAACCCCGACAAGCTGCGCCACATCGGCCCCACGTCCGACATCGCGCTCATCCCGGGCCGGTAGGCGCTCGGTACCCTGAGGTCGTGGCGCTGCATCGCTTCTTCGACGGCTCGGACGCCGTCAGCTCGACCCCGTGGCACCGGCGTGCGCGCCATGTCGAGGAGCGCCGCGCGGTCCGCACGACGCTCATGTCGGCCGGCACGCTGGCCTGCCCGCGCTGCGACGTCCCGGTCGCGCTGGACGGGCCGCGGGTCGACGTGACCGCGGAGCTGCGCTGCCCGTACTGCCGCCACGACGGCCGCGTGCGCGACTTCCTGTCGCTCTCGGCGCCGACGCGGCCGGCGCGGGTCGAGGTGCACGTGCTCCCGCGCGCCCGCCGGTGAGCGCGCCCGCGCGCAACCTCGTCAACCTCAAGGCGGTCGCCAAGGGCTACGGGGCGCGGTCGGTCCTGCGCGACGTGACGCTCGGCGTCGCGGCCGGCGAGCGGATCGGGATCGTCGGGCGCAACGGCGACGGCAAGTCGACGCTGCTGCGACTCGTCGCGGGCGTCGAGGAGCCCGACGACGGCGCGGTCACCCGCGCGGGCGGGCTGCACGCCGCGCTGCTGGCCCAGGGCGACGAGCTCGACCCGGAGCGCACCGTCCGCGACCAGCTCGTCGGCGGCCGCGCCGACCACGAGTGGGCCGCCGACGCCGCGTTCCGCTCGGTGCTCGACGGGCTGCTGGGCGGCGTCGAGGTGCGGCGCTTCCCCGACGGCCTGGACACGCGCGTCGGCGCGCTGTCGGGCGGCGAGCGCCGGCGGGTCGCGCTGGCGCGGGCGCTGCTGGACCATCCCGAGCTGCTGCTCCTCGACGAGCCCACGAACCACCTCGACGTCGAGGGCGTCGACTGGCTCGCCCGCCACCTGGCGGGCCGCCGCGGGACGCTCATGGTCGTCACCCACGACCGCTGGTTCCTCGACGCGGTGTGCACGTCGACGTGGGAGGTCGCCGACGGCGCCGTGCACCGGTACGACGGCGGCTACGCGGCGTACGTGCTCGCGCGGGCCGAGCGCGAGCGGCAGGTGGCCGCCGCCGAGGAGCGCCGCCGCCAGCTCCTGCGCAAGGAGCTGGCCTGGCTGCGGCGTGGGCCGCCGGCGCGCACGTCGAAGCCGAAGTTCCGCATCGAGGCCGCCAACGCGCTGATCGCCGGCGAGCCGCCGGCGCGCGACCGCGTCGAGCTCGCGCGGTTCGCGGCGTCGCGCCTGGGCAACACCGTGCTGGAGGCCGAGGGCGTCGGCATGGCCTACGGCGACACGCCGGTGCTGCGCGACGTGACGTGGCGGCTGGGGCCGGGCGACCGGGTCGCGCTCGTCGGCGTCAACGGGTCGGGCAAGACGACGCTGCTCGACGTGCTGACGGGCCGGCGCGAGCCGACGTCGGGCCGGGTCGTGCGCGGCGCGACCGTGCGCCTCGCCCATCTCAGCCAGGACGCGGGCGAGCTGCCCGGCGGCCTGCGGGTGCTGGAGTCGCTGGAGGCGGTGCGCGGCCGCGCGACGCTGGCCGACGGCCGCGAGATCACGGCCGGGCTGCTGTGCGAGCGGTTCGGGTTCGGCGGCGAGCGCGCCTGGACGCGGGTGGCCGACCTGTCGGGCGGCGAGCGCCGCCGGCTGCAGCTCATGCGGCTGCTGATGGAGGGGCCGAACGTGCTGGTGCTCGACGAGCCGACCAACGACCTCGACATCGAGACGCTGACCGCGGTCGAGGACCTGCTCGACGGCTGGCCGGGGACGCTCGTCGTCGTCAGCCACGACCGCTACTTCGTCGAGCGCGTCTGCGACGACGTGTACGCGCTCGACGCCGTCGGCGGGATCCGGCACCTGCCCGGCGGGATCGACCAGTACCTCGAGGAGCGGCGCGCCCCCGCCCCTGCCCCCGCGCCGCGGACGGGCGAGACGCGGCGCTCCGCGCCGCCGGGCGCCGTCCGCCAGGCCGCGCGCAAGGAGCTGGCGCGCCTGGAGCGCACGCTCGAGCGCCTGGCCGCCCGCGAGGCCGAGCTGCACGAGCGGATGGCCGCGGCGGCGACCGACCACGAGCGCCTGCGCGCGCTCGACGCCGAGCTGCGCGAGGTCGTCGCCCAGCGCGAGGCGGCCGAGGTCGCGTGGCTGGAGACCTCGGAGCTGCTGGAGGCCTGAGCCGCTCGAGCGCCGGTCGAGCACGCACCGATGAGATCCCGGCGCGACGGCGGTCTTCACCAGGCGAGACCCCATCGACGAGGAGAACGCCATGTGCTCGATCCCCCACCCCGCCGCCCCGCCACGACCGTTCTCGTTCTTGACGCTCCTGGCCGTGGCCGCCGCCTCCGCGCGGAGCGGGACCGAGGCGTAGGCTCGTCCCATGTGCCGCAACATCCGCACGCTCTACAACTTCGAGCCGGCCGCGACCGACGAGGAGGTCCGCGCCGCCGCGCTGCAGTACGTCCGCAAGATCAGCGGCTTCACCAAGCCGTCGAAGGCCAACGAGGCCGCGTTCGAGCACGCGGTGGAGGCGGTCGCCGCGGTGTCGCGCGAGCTCCTCGCCAGCCTCACGACGAACGCGAAGCCCAAGGACCGCGAGATCGAGGCCGCCAAGGCCCGCGCCCGCGCGCAGCAGCGCTACGCGGCCTGACCCCTCGCCGTTGTCAGATCGAGCTCGCTATGCGGTCGCGAGACGACAACGGCATCAGCGAGGCGCGTGAGCAGCAGAGCCGGCACGCAAATCGCGTCGGCTGGGCGGTCAGACCAGCCAGGACTCGATCGGCGGGCGCACGCCGAGGACGGACAGGTCGCCGTCGTCGCGGATGCGCGTCGCCGCCCGCGCGAGCGCCGAGTAGGCGACCCAGGCCAGCGACCCGCCGACGCTGATCCGCTGCGCGCCCGCGGCGAAGATCTCGGCGGCGGTCAGGTGCGGGCGGGCGAGCACGTTCAGCGGCTTGGACACCGCGGCGCGGACCGCCGCGATCTCCGCGGCGCTGTCGAGCCCGGGCGCGTAGAGGACGTCGGCGCCCGCGCGCTCGTAGGCCCGCAGGCGCGCGATCGTGTCGTCGAGGTCCGGGGTGCCGCGGATGTGGTTCTCGGCGCGGGCCGTGACCGTGAACGGGAACGGCAGCGCCCGCGCGGTCTCGACCGCGGCGGCCACCCGCGCGACCGCCTCGTCCATGCCGTACAGGTACGTGCCGTCGCGGTCCCAGTCCTCGATCGAGCCGCCCACCGCGCCGGCCTCCGCGGCCCGCGCGATCGCCGCCGCCGCGTCCTCGGGCGCCGGGCCGAACCCGTTCTCGAGATCGACCGAGACCGGCACGTCGACCGCGGCGCAGATCGCGCGCACGTGGCCGGTCAGCTCGTCCAGCGTGACCGCGCCGTCGGCGCGCCCGAGCGTGAACGCGAAGCCCGAGCTCGTCGTCGCCAGCGCCGGGAAGCCGAGCGTGACGAGCGCCCGCGCCGAGCCGACGTCCCACGGGTTGGGGATCACGAACGGCGGCCCCTCGTGCAGGGCCCGGAAGCGCTCGCCGATCGCGCGCTGGTCGCTCACCGGCCCGCAGCCTACGCGGCGACCGGCTCCTCGGCGAGCTTGCGCTGCAGCGACACGTAGAACAGCGACAGCGGGAACTCGTCGTCGAGCACCTCGTCGACGTAGGGCCGCGGGTCGGGGATCTCCGGGAAGTCCCGGACCGCGGCGGCCCAGCGCGAGCCGGCCGCGGGCGGCACGTACTCGGCCACCAGGTCGTGCGCCGCCGCCCAGTGCTGCAGCTTCGTGCGCTGGATGCCCGCCCGGTACAGCGACTCGACGCGCTCGCGCAGCTCCAGCACGCCGCCGGCCACCCGCTCCCACTCGATCGTCAGCCGGTTGTCGGTCCAGTGCAGGCGGCGCGTCGCGTGCAGGAAGCCGAACAGGAGCTGCCCGCCGAGCCCGTCGTAGTTGCGCACGCGCGGCCCGGTGATCGGGAAGCGGAACAGGCGGTCGAAGAGGATCGCGTACTGGACGCTGCGCGCCACCCACAGCCCCTCCCGCTCGAGCGCGACCGCCTCGGCGTACGCGGTCAGGTCGCAGCGCAGCTCCTCCAGGGCGTACATCCAGTACGGCATCCGCTGGCGGATCATGAACGGGTCGAAGGGCAGGTCGCCGTGGCTGTGGGCGCGGTCGTGGACCAGGTCCCACAGCTCGTAGGCGTCGCGCGAGAGCTGCTCGCTCTCCAGCAGCCCCGCGGCGTCGGGCGGCAGGTTCAGGCGCAGCACCTCGGCCGCCCGCGCCGACGTCGCCCGGAAGCGCGCCGCCTCGCGGTCGCAGAAGATCCCGCCGAAGTGGTTGGCCGGCCGGCCCGAGACGCTCACGGTCTCCGGGAACAGGACGGCGCACTCGCTGTCGTAGCCGGCCGTGTAGTCGACGAGCGTGACCGGCACGAACTTGCCGTTGTCGTAGCGCGTGCGCTCGAGCTCCGACAGCCAGTCCGGCCACGGCACGGCGACGATGAGCGCCTCGAACACCGAGTCGCGCGAGCCGTTCTGCTTGTACATCGGGAACAGGACGAGGTGCTGGACGCCGTCGCGGCGGATGAGGTCCGGCCGGAAGCGGTCCAGCGAGGCGCCGAAGTCCGGGACGCCGAACCCGCCGTCGGCCCAGGCGCGCAGGTCGGCGACGACCGCGTCCAGGTACTCGTCCTGGTGCGGGAACAGCGGGGCCAGCCCCTGCACCGCCGCGGCGATCGCGTCCACGCGTGCCCGCAGCGCCGCCTCGTCGTGCTCGGCCAGGTCGACGCTGCCGTCGGAGCGCTGCTGCAGGCGCAGCGCGTCGACCTCGCGCTTCAGCGTGCGCCAGTGCTCGGACTCCACGGCGTCGGCGGCCGGCCGCGCGGCCGCCCGCCGGAACGCGTGCGCGGCCGCCCAGTGCACGAGGTTGGACCACAGCTGCTCGTGGTCGAGCTCGCCGATGCAGTCGTCGCCGAAGAGGTCGGAGTCGGCGACCACGACGACGCGCCCGCGGCCGTGCTCGGCCACCGCCAGCAGCGGCGCGTCGGGCGTCGACGCGTTCGGCCCGGTGCGCGCCAGCACGCGCGCGCCGTCGCCGACCTGCAGCGTCGTCGCGCGGTAGAAGCACGCCTGGTCCACCCGCGCGAGCAGGTCGACCCCGTCGAGCGGCGACTCCAGGTCGGCGAGGATCCAGTGGGGCGCCTGCCGGTGGCGCTCGTAGTCGGAGACGATGTCGTTGGCGATCCGGATCCCGAACCGCGCCACGAGCTCGTCGAGGTTGTTGCCGTACTTGGCCTGCTCCTCCTCGGCCAGCACGACGAGCCCGCCGCCGCCCGCGACGAACGCCTCGATCGCGTCGAGCTCCTCGGCGCTCAGCCGCGGCGTCCCGCCGGGCACGACCCGCTCCCACGCCGGCTCGGACGGGTGCGCGAGCACGAGCACGTCGGCGCCGGCGAGCGCCGCCGCGTCGAGCGGCCCGGCCTCGTGGACGGCGACCTCGAGGTCGCGCTCGCGCAGCGCCTCCGCGGCCCGCGCGTACGAGGAGTCGGCGGGATGCGAGGGCTGGATCGCCGCCGCCACCTCCGGACGCACCGTCCAGGCCTGGCCGTGGGCCTCGTCGAACAGGACGCGGGCGTTGGCGGGGCGATGCGGCATGGATCCTCCGTCGGTCTGGTCGCGGAAACGGCAGGGGCGCGAGGCGGGCGAGCCCTTCTCCACACGGTACCCACCGAGAATGGCCTCATCCATCGCACGATGCGTCGAATTCGTGCATGATCCATGCAACATGGACGAGATCGATCGGCAGATCGTTGCGCTGCTGGTGGAGGACGGGCGGCGCTCCTACGGGGACATCGCCAGGCGCGTCTCGCTGAGCGCCCCGTCGGTGAAGCGGCGCGTCGACGCCCTGCGCGCGCGGGGGGCGATCCTGGGCTTCACGGCACGGCTCGACCCCGACGCGCTCGGGCAGACCACCGAGGCGCTCGTCGAGCTGTTCTACGCCCCCGGGACGCTGCTCGACGAGGTCGCCGCGCGGCTGCGCCAGCACCCCGAGGTGGTCGAGGCGTGGAGCGTCACCGGCGATGCCGACGCGATCGCGCGCGTGCGCACGGCCAGCAACGCCGAGCTCGAGCGCCTCATCATGCGCCTGCAGCAGGACGGGTCCGTGCGGCGGACGCGATCGCAGGTGGTGCTGTCGCAGCTCGTCGGACGCTGAGTATCAGGAAACCGTATAGTCCGGGACACGATGATGAGAGAGGGAGACGTGCTGTGGAGCCCTCCGGCCGATGCGCTCGAGCGCACGCGGATGGGGCGATTCCTGACCCGGGTCAACGCCGAGCGCGGGCTGGATCTGAAGGACTACGACGACCTGCACCGCTGGTCGGTCACCGACCTCGAGGGCTTCTGGGAGTCGATCGCGCAGTTCTTCGACGTGCGCTTCCACGCGCCGTACGAGCGCGTGCTGGCGGAGCGCAAGATGCCCGGCGCGGTCTGGTTCCCCGGCGCGAGGCTGAACTACGTCGAGCACCTGCTCGGCACCGACGAGGACACCGACACCGTCGCGATCGTCGCGCGCTCCCAGACGCGCGACGACATCGAGCTGACCTTCGGCGAGCTGCGTGAGCGCGTCGCCCGCTGCCGCGCCGGGCTGCAGCGCCTCGGCGTCCAGCCCGGCGACCGCGTCGTCGCCTACCTGCCCAACATCCCCGAGACGCTGATCGCGTTCGCCGCCACGGCGAGCCTCGGCGCCGTCTGGGCGAGCTGCGCGCCCGAGTTCGGCGTGCGCAGCGTCGTCGACCGCTTCGGCCAGATCGAGCCGAAGGTCCTGCTCGCGGTGTCGGGCTACAACTACGGCGAGAAGTGGGTCGACCGCCGCCGGGAGGTCGCCGAGATCCGCGCGTCGATCCCGAGCATCGAGCACGTCGTCCACGTCCCCTACGGCGAGCCCGGCCTCGAGGACACGACCGGCTGGGACGACCTGCTGGCCGAGGAGGGCCCGCTCCAGTTCGACCCGGTCCCGTTCGACCACCCGATCTTCGTGCTGTTCTCGTCGGGGACGACCGGCCTGCCGAAGGCGATCATCCACGGCCACGGCGGCATCCTGCTCGAGCACTGCAAGAACCTCGGGCTGGCCTGGGACCTCAACCCCGGCGACCGCCTGCTGTGGTTCTCGACCACCGCGTGGATGATGTGGAACGCGCTGGTCTCCGTGCTGCTCACGCGCGCGTCGATCGTGATGATCGACGGCAACCCCGGCTACCCGGACATGGGGATGCAGTGGCGCCTGGCCCAGGAGCTCGGGGCGACGCACATGGGCGTCGCGCCCGCGTTCATGATGGCCTGCCGCAAGGCCGGCGTGCAGCCCAAGGAGTACGAGCTGGGCAACCTGCGGATGCTGCTGACCGCCGGCTCGCCGCTGCCGCTCGAGGGCTACGCATGGGTCTACGAGCAGCTCGGCCCCGACATCCTGCTCAACAACGGCAGCGGCGGCACCGACATCTGCTCGGGCATGGTCGGCGGCTCCCCCCTGCAGAAGGTGTACGCGGGCGAGATCGCCGGGCGCCACCTGGCCGTCGCCGCCGATGCCTTCGACGAGGAGGGCAACTCGGTCGTCGGCGAGCTCGGCGAGCTCGTCATCACGGAGCCGCTGCCCTCGATGCCGGTCGGATTCTGGGGCGACGAGGACGGCTCGCGCTACCGCGCCGCGTACTTCGACGTGTACCCGGGCGTGTGGCGCCACGGCGACTGGATCCGCTTCACCGAGCGCGGCAGCTGCGTCGTCACCGGCCGCTCGGACGCGACGCTGAACCGCGGCGGCGTCCGGCTCGGCACGAGCGAGCTGTACTCGGTCGTCGAGGAGAACCACGAGGTGCTCGACAGCCTCATCGTCCACCTCGAGGACCCGGGCGGCGGCATGGGCGAGCTGATCCTGTTCGTCGTCCTGCGCGAGGGGATCGAGATGAGCGACGAGCTGCGCACGCGCATCGCCCGGTCGCTGCGCGACGCGCTGTCGCCGCGCCACGTGCCGGACACGATCGTCGCCGTCCCGCACATCCCCCGCACGATGACCGGCAAGAAGCTCGAGGTGCCGGTCAAGCGCATCCTGCAGGGCACGCCGGCCGAGAAGGTCGCCAGCCGCGACGCGCTGGCCGAGCCCGACGCGCTCGACGCGTTCGTCGAATTCGCCGGCAGCCGCTGAGCATCGTCCGCACGCCGCCGCCCATGCCTTGACCGGCGGGCGGCGGCCCGCGGAGAATGGCCCCCATCTCAACCAGGGGAGACGTGCTCATGAGACGCACCTTCGTCGCCGCTGCCTGCGCGCTCTCGGCGCTGGCGCTCGGCGCCTTCTTCACCGTGCCCGCCGGCGCGGCCGTGTTCAACGGCGGGCCGATCACGATCCCGACCCAGGGCAACGGCAACCCGTACCCGTCGCAGATCTCGGTCGGCGGCCTCACCGGGACGGTCACGAACGTCACCGTGACGCTGAACGGCGTCAGCCACACGTGGCCGGGCGACATGCGCATCCTGCTCGTCGGCCCCAACGGCCAGACCGTGACCCTGCTTTCGGCCGTGGGCGGCGGGACCGACGTCAACAACGCGACGCTCGTGTTCAGCCAGGCCGCCGCCGGCCTGGTCCCCAGCCCGATCGTGTCCGGCACCTACCGACCCACGCAGAACGCGCCCTTCAACGGGCCCCCGCCGGCGCCGCCCGGGCCGTACGGGGCATCGCTGGCGATCTTCAACGGCACCGTGCCCAACGGCGTCTGGAGCCTGTACGTGTTCGACACGACGCCGCCCGACGGCGGCCAGATCGCGAGCTGGAGCATCGACATCACGACGAACGGGCCGACGATCGGCTCGTTCGCCCCGACGACCGGCGCGGCCGGCACCCAGGTCGTCATCACCGGCACGAACCTGGCCGGGGCGACCGGCGTCTCGTTCGGCGGCACCGCGGCGACGCAGTTCACCGTCGTCTCCCCCACCCAGATCACCGCGACCGTCCCGCCGGGCGCGCAGAGCGGCCCGATCACGGTGACGACCCCGACCGGGTCCGCGACCTCGGCCACGCCGTTCCAGACGACGCCGGCACCGACGATCACGGCGCTGTCGCCGACGAGCGGCCGGGTCGGCACGCAGGTGACGATCACCGGCACGAACCTCACCGGCGCCACCCAGGTGACGTTCAACGGCATCCCGGCCACCGGCGTGTCGGTCGCCTCGCCGACGCAGCTCACCGCGACCGTCCCGACCGGCGCCGGCGCCGGCACCGTGACCGTCACGACGCCGGGCGGCACGGCGAGCAGCCCGTCGCCGTTCACGGTGTCGCACTCGCGGCGGGTCTCGCTGTCGCTCAGCCGCACGCGGGCCCGCGGGTCGGTGACCGCGGTCGACGGGTTCACGAAGTGCTCCCAGCAGGTCGCCGTCCGCGTCCAGCGGCGCGTGCGCGGGAGCTGGCGCACGGTCGGCAGCGACATCACGAACGCCAACGGCCGCTACAGCATCGGCAACGTCCGCACCGCCGGGCGCTACCGCGCGGTCGCGCCCAGGCAGACGCTGTCGTCGGGCGACGTCTGCAGCCGCAAGGCGTCGGCCTCCGCGCGCCAGTCGCGCTGATCGCCGTCCGCGCCGTCCCGTCGCCCTGCGGCGGGACGGCGCGCCGGCGCGGCGCTCAGCTCCCCGCCGGCTTCTCCGCGTGCCCGCCGAACTCGGCGCGCATCGCCGACATGACCTTGTTGGCGAACTGGTCGTGGTCGCGCGAGGAGAAGCGCGAGTACAGCGCGGTCGTCAGGACCGGCGCGGGCACGCCCTCCTCGATCGCGGCGATCGCCGTCCAGCGGCCCTCGCCGGAGTCCGACACGCGGCCGGAGTACTCGTCCAGGTCGGGCGACGACGCGAGCGCCGACGCGGTGAGGTCCAGCAGCCACGACGCGATCACGCTGCCGCGCCGCCACACCTCGGCGACCGCGGCCATGTCGAGCTCGTACTGGTAGGCCTCGGGATCGGCCAGCGGCGCGGTCTCGGCGTCGGCCTCGACGGTCGACAGCCCCACGTTCGCGTTGCGCAGGATGTTCAGGCCCTCGGCGTAGGCGGCCATGATCCCGTACTCGATCCCGTTGTGGACCATCTTCACGAAGTGGCCGGCGCCCGACGGTCCGCAGTGCAGGTAGCCGGCCTCGCCGGGCGCGAGATCGCCCTCGCGGCCGGGCGTGCGCGGCGCTGCGTCGACCCCCGGGGCGAGCGCGGCGAAGAACGGCTCCAGGCGCGCGAACGCCTCGTCGTCGGCCCCGATCATCAGCGAGTAGCCGCGCTCGAGGCCCCACACGCCGCCGCTCGTGCCGCAGTCGACGTAGTGCATGCCCAGCTCCTTGAGGCGCTTGCTGCGGCGCAGGTCGTCGCGGTAGGACGAGTTGCCGCCGTCGATCACCGTGTCGTCGGCCGACAGGAGCGGGAGCAGCTCGTCGAGCGTGTCGTCGACGACGGCCGCCGGGACCATCAGCCACACGTTGCGCGGCATCTCGAGCTTGGCGACGAAGTCCGCCAGGGCGCTCGCGCCCGTCGCCCCCTCCCCGGCGAGCTGCTGGACGGCGTCCGCGCTGCGGTCGTAGACCACGCACTCGTGTCCGGCGCGCATGAGGCGCCGCACCATGTTGGCCCCCATGCGGCCCAGGCCGATCATTCCCAGTTGCATTCCGTGATCATGCCGGGTCGGGCCGACGGGGTGAAATCGGCGGCGCCCCCGCGTGCGTTCTGGAATGCTCGGGCCATGGAGATCCACGGACCCCCGCTGACCCGGCGGGCCCACCCGCACGACCTGCTGCGCGGCCTGCACGACGGCCGCGGCGGCGACGTCGCGGTCGTCGGCGCCGAGCGCACGATGACCTGGGAGGATCTCGACGCGGCCGCCGGGGCGCTCGCCGCCGGGTACGCGTCGCTCGGCCTGCAGCGCGGCGACCGCGTCGCGTCGCTGATGCCCAACCGCCTCGAGCTGGTCGTCCACTACCTCGCCTGCTTCCGCAGCGGCCTGGTGGCGACGCCGCTGAACTACCGCTACACCTGGCGCGAGATCGACCACGCGCTCGAGGTCAGCGGCGCCGCCGCGCTCGTCGTCCACGCCGAGCGCGCCGACGACGTGGCCGCCAGCCGGCTCGCCGGCGGCGTGCCGCGCGGGATCGTCGCGTACGGCGGCGACCTGCCGAACGCCGTCGGGCGGCTCGAGGACCTCGTCGCCGCCGGCGGCGCGTTCCCGCCGCAGACGCCCGACCCCGGCGACCCGGTCGTCATCTTCTTCACCTCCGGCAGCACCGGACCGGCCAAGGGCGTCACGCACAGCCACGAGAGCCTCGGCTGGATGATCGGCAGCGCCGGCGCCGCGCTGGGCCTGAGCGCCGACGACACGTTCCTGCCGGCGTCGTCGATGTCGCACGTCGGCTCGTTCCTGTGGTCGCTGTCGACGCTGGCGACCGGCGGCCGCGTGGTCATCGTGCGCAGCTACGACGCGCACGAGGTCATCCCGCTGCTGCGCACGCACCGCCCGACGGTGATGGCGATGCTGCCGGCCGCGCTGGCCGCGCTGATCCGCGACCACGACCTCCAGCATTCGGACTTCTCGTCGCTGCGCCTGTGCCGCTGCGGCTCCGACAAGGTCTCCGTCGAGCTGCTGGCCGAGTTCGCGAAGGTCGCCGGGTTCCCGATCGACGAGGGCTACGGCATGACCGAGGTGGGCCTGGCCACGCTCAACCCGCCGGACGCGATCCGGCAGGGCTCGATCGGCAAGCCGATCGCCGGCTTCGACATCGCGCTGCGCGACGACCACGGCGACGAGGTCGGCACCGACGAGGTCGGGCGCATCTGGATCCGGACCCGCAGCTGCATGGCCGGCTACTGGAACCACCCGGAGGCCACGGCGCAGGTGATGCGCGACGGCTGGCTGGACTCGGGCGACCTCGCCCGCGCCGACGCCGACGGCTACCTGTGGTTCTTCGGGCGCAAGAAGCAGATCATCGTCCACGACGGGTCGAACATCAGTCCGTTCGAGGTCGAGGGCGCGCTCATGGAGCACCCGAGCGTCGCGCTCGCGGCGGTCATCGGCATCCACGACGACATCCACGGCGAGAACGTGCGCGCGTACGTGACGCTGCGCCCGGACGGGCCGCCGACCACGGCGGCCGACCTGATCGCGTTCTGCCGCGAGCGCATCGGCTACAAGGCGCCGGAGGAGATCGTGTTCCTCGACGAGATGCCGGTGAACCCGACCGGCAAGCTCGATCGCGTGGGCCTCAAGCGCCTGGCCGAGGAGGGGCTGCACGCGCACGACCAGACCGCCTGACAGCGGGCAAGATCCGGGGAATCCGCGGAGCCGGGTTGCGGCGGAATACGGATGGACCGGAGCCGCGCACCCGGCATGGTCCCCGCGCCATGTCCGACCTGCCCCCGCCCCCGCCGACGTGCACCGCGTGCGGCGACGTCATCGGCGTCTACGAGCCCATCGTCGCCCGCAACGAGAACGGCGGCGTCGTCGTGGAGACCTCGCTCGCGGCCGAGCCCGGGCTCGAGGAGCGGGGCTGGGCGTGCTACCACCGCGCCTGCTACTCGCGGCCGGCCGTGGTCTGAGCGTCAGCGCACGCGGACCTGCGCCTGAAGCGCGCGGTCGACGCCGACCTCGCGCGCCGCGCCGCTCATCGTGAACGCCAGCACGCCCCGGATGTCCGCGCTGGACGCGCCCACGCGCAGCTCCACCTCGCCCGGGTCGACGCGGCGCGCCCCGGAGCGGCCGCTGTAGCAGACGAGGTCGGCGGGCACCTCGATCTCGACCGTGCGCGTGGCGCCGGGCGCAAGCTCGACTCGGGCGAACGCGACAAGCCGCTGGAGCGGGCGCACGACCTCGGCGACCGGGTCGTGCAGGTACACCTGGACGACCTCCGCCGCCGGCGCGTCGGCGTCGTTGCGCAGCGTCACCGCCACGGTCGCGCTGCCGTCGGTCGGCCACGCCGGCCCCGACGGGGCCGCGACCTCGACCCACGTCGCGGGCGCGTACGAGAGCCCGTGCCCGAACGGGAACAGCGGGGTCGGGTCGATCGTCGTCGCCCCGCCGCGCTCGCCCGCGAGCGGCTGCAGGTACGTCCACGGCTGCGTCGCGCCGGCGGCCGGGAAGTGCACGGGCAGGCGGCCGGACGGGTTCACGCGCCCCGACAGCACGTCGGCCAGCGCCGGCCCGCCCTCCTCGCCCGGGTAGAACGCGCACACGATCGCGGCGAGCCGGTCGACCTGGCGCGACAGCTCGTAGGGGCGCCCGACCAGCAGCACGAGGACGACCGGCGTGCCGGTGCCCAGCAGCGCCTCGAGCAGCTCCTCCTGGCGGCCCGGCAGCCGCAGGTCGGGCGCGTCGCAGCCCTCGCCCGACGTGCCGCGGCCGAACAGGCCGGCCTGGTCGCCGAGGACGGCCACGCACACGTCGGCGTCGGCGGCGGCGCGCGCGGCGTCCGCGATGCCGGCGTCGTCGCCGCCGACCACCGGGCAGCCGTGCGCGAACGCGACGTCGTAGCCGGCCGGGTCGGCGCGCAGCGCCTCGAGGACCGTCGGCGCCGCGATGCCCAGGTCGGTGCCGGGGTGCTGAGTGCCGACGTGGACGGGGAACGCGTAGCAGCCCATCAGCGCCAGCGGGTCGTCGGCGCGCGGGCCGACGACGGCGAGGCGCACGCCGGCGCGCAGCGGCAGCGTGCCGTCGTTGGCGAGCAGGACGGCGCCGCGGCGGGCGAGCTCGCGCGCCAGCTCCCGGGCCGGCGGCGGGTCGAGATCGACGGGCTCCGCGCCGGTCAGCGCGGGCGGCTCGGGCGACCAGCCGGCGTCGAGCAGGCCGAGCTCGAGCTTCTGGCGCAGCACGCGCTCGAGCGCCCGGTCGACGAGCGCGGCGTCGACCTCGCCCGCCTCGAGCGCGGCGATGAGCGGCTCGCCGAAGCAGGCGACGGTCGGCAGCTCGACGTCGATGCCGGCGGCGAGCGCCTGCGCCGCCGCCTCGCCGCGGGTCGCGGCGGTGCGGTGCAGGATCTGCAGGAACCGCACGGAGAAGTAGTCGGCCACGACGGTCCCGGTGAAGCCGTGCTCTCCGCGCAGCAGGTCGGTCAGCAGCGCCGGGTCTCCGGCGGCGGGGACGCCGTCGAGGTCGACGTAGGCGTTCATCACCGAGCGCGCCCCGGCGCGCAGCGCCTGCTCGAACGGGACGAGCAGCACGTCGGCCAGCTCCCGCCGCCCGATCGAGACCGGCGCGTGGTTGCGGGCGCCGCGCGAGGCCGAGTAGCCGACGAAGTGCTTGAGCGTCGACACGATCCCGGCGGACTCCAGCCCGCGGACGTACGCGGCGCCGATCTCGCCCACGAGCTGCGGGTCCTCGCCGATCGTCTCCTCGACGCGGCCCCAGCGCAGGTCGCGCGCGACGTCGAGCACCGGCGCCATGCCCTGGTGGACGCCGAGCCGCCGCATCGCGGCGCCGATCTGCGCGGCCATCGCCTCGACCAGGCCGGGGTCGAACGCGGCGCCCCAGCACAGCGGCGACGGGTAGACGGTCGCCCGCCAGGCGGCCAGGCCGGTCAGGCACTCCTCGTGCACCAGGGCGGGGATCCCGTGCCGGCCGGCCTGGACGATCCGCCGCTGGCTGCGCGCGAGCGTGCGCGCCCCCTCGGCCGGGTCGACCGGCGCCGTGCCGAACGGGCGCGTGAGCTGACCGAGCCCGTCGCGGATCAGCTCGCCGTAGTCCTCGGGCGGCTCGGCGAGCTCGTGCTGGTGCGGCGCCACGTCCTCGCCCGCGGTCTCCATCCCCACCCACACGCCGTAGAGCTGGGCGACCTTCTCGCGCAGCGACATCCGCGACATGAGGTCGGCGACCCGCTCCTCCGGCGGCACCGCCGGATCGCGCCACGTCGCGGTGCCGCTCTCGATCGTCACGAGGCCGGCGGGGCGGTCGACTGGCGGACGACGAGGCTGGTCTCGAGCGTGACGTGCGCGCCGGCGAGGTCCTCGCCGCCGATCATGCGCAGCAGCAGCTCGACGGCCTCGTGGCCCATCGTGCGGATCGGCTGCTTGACGGTGGTCAGCGGCGGATCGGCGGCGGCCGCCTCGGGGATGTCGTCGAACCCGACCACCGACAGGCGGCCGGGCACGTCGAGGCCGAGCGAGCGCGCGACCTCGATCGTGGCCAGCGCGGCCACGTCGTTGCCGGCGAAGATCGCGGTCGGCGGGACCGGCAGCGTCAGCAGCTCCCGCGCGACGCGGGCGGACGCCTCCGGGTCGTAGCCGCCGACGCGCATGAGGCTCTCGCGCACCTGGACGCCGGCGGCCTCGTGCGCGTCGCGGAAGCCGCGCTCGCGCAGCTGGGCGGACTGCAGGTCGGGACGGCCGCCGATCATCGCGATGCGCTGGTGGCCGAGGCCGAGCAGGTGCTCGGTCGCGAGCTGCGCGCCGCGCAGGTTGTCGGAGTCGACGGTCGGCAGCCGCGACGGGCCGGTGTGCGGGTCGACGGCGACGATCGGCGCGTCGGAGACGACGTCGACGACGGTCGGCGTGACGAGCACGGCGCCGTCGATCAGCGTGCCGCTGAGCCGGGTCAGCGACCGCCGCTCCCAGCCGACGTGGTCGCCGGGCTGACCGCCCGCCGAGTAGACGACGAGCTCGTAGCCGGTCCCCCGGATCGCGTCCGCCGCGCCCTTGAGCAGCTCGGTGCTGAACGGCTCCAGGTCGGCGACCAGGATGCCCAGCACGTTCGTACGGTGGTTGCGCAGGCTGCGCGCGACGATGCTCGCCTCGTAGCCCAGCTCCTCGATGACCGCCTGCACCCGCGCGGTGGTGTCGGCGGCGACCCCATAGCGGCGGTTGAGGACCTTCGAGACCGTCGCGGTCGACACGCCGGCCCGCTCGGCGACGTCGCGGATCGTGACGCGGCTGCTGGGCTGCATGAGCGCGGACCATACCGCATAAATCGTTATCGATAACGATTTGACACGCGGTTGCGAAGGGATAACACTGGCGGTCGAGAGGGGTCGACCACGTCGGCCGACGACGTCCGAGGAGGAGAGGACCGACCATGCGCAGGTTCCCATCGCGCCGCGCCGCCGCCATCGGGCTCACCGGCGCCGCGCTCATGCTCGTCGCCGCGTGCGGCGGCGGCGACGAGGACGGCGGGTCGACGGCCGCCTCCGGCGACGCCGCCGCCGAGTCCGCCAACCTGGTGTGGTGGCACAACGCCACCAACGAGCCTCTCAAGAGCGTCTGGACCGAGGTCGCTCGCGACTTCGAGGCGCAGAACCCGAACATCAAGATCAAGGTCCAGCCCATCCAGAACGAGCAGTTCACGACGAAGGTGCCGCTCGCCCTGCAGGGCGACGACCCGCCGGACGTCTACCAGCAGTGGGGCGGCGGCCAGCAGGCCGACCAGGTCCGCTCCGGCAAGGTCGCCGACCTCACCGAGGCGACGGCGGACTGGATCGGCGACCTCACGTCGATCACCGAGGGCTGGAAGACCGACGGCAAGCAGTACGGCATCCCCTACAGCCAGCACGTCGTGGGCTTCTGGTACCGCAAGAACCTGTTCGAGAAGGCCGGCATCACCGAGCCGCCGGCCACGATCGCCGAGCTGAACGAGGCGGTCGACAAGCTGAAGGCGGCGGGGATCGCCCCGATCGCGATCGGCGCCAAGGACCGCTGGCCGGCCGCGTTCTACTGGGACTACTTCGTGCTGCGCCGGTGCGCGGCCGAGACCGTCCAGGAGGCGATGGCCACGCAGGTGATGGACGACCCGTGCTTCATCGAGGCCGGCGAGGACCTGAAGGCCTTCCTCGACACCGAGCCGTTCCAGGACGGCTTCCAGGGCACCACCGCCCAGCAGGGCGCGGGCAGCTCGGCCGGCATGGTCGCCAACGGCAAGGCGGCGATGGAGCTGCAGGGCACCTGGAACCCGTACGTCATGTCGGACCTGACCGACGACGAGAACCTCGACGACAAGCTCGGCTGGTTCCCGTTCCCGGCCGTCGACGGCGGCGCCGGCGACCCGAAGGCGGCGCTCGGCGGCGGCGACGGCTTCTCGTGCACGACGAAGCAGGCCGACGCCTGCGCCACGTTCCTGGAGTACATCGTCTCGCCCGAGGTCCAGGAGAAGCTCGTCACGTCCGGCTCCACGACGCTGCCGGTCAACCCGGCCGCGGCCGGCGCGATCGAGAAGCCGACCGTGAAGGAGATCCAGGCGTACGTCGACGAGGTGCCGTACACGCAGACGTACTTCGACGTCGCCCTGCCGACCGCGGTCGGCCAGGCCCTCAACGAGGCGATCGCCGACTTCGTGGTCGGACAGGGGTCGCCGGAGGACATCGTCGCGGCGGTCCGGTGACCGCGACGGCGGCCTGCACGGCCGGGCGCCGCACCTTCGTCCCGACGGGCAGGACGGCGGCACGGTGGCGGTGAACCTGGCCGAGACCTCGACCGGGCGCGCGCAGGCGCGTCCGGTCGAGCGCCGCCGGGCGCTGATGCGCAAGCGAGCCGAGCTGGCGCTGCTGCTCGGCCCCGCGCTCGTGCTGTTCGTCGGCTTCGTCCTGCTGCCGATCGGGATCGCCGCCTACTACAGCGTCCACGAGTGGAACGGCTTCGGCCCGATCGACGAGTTCGTCGGGCTCGACAACTACACGCGGGCGTTCGAGGACCCCGTCTTCCGCGGCGCGATCGGCCACAACCTGATCATCGCCGGGCTGTCGCTGCTCATCCAGCTGCCGCTGTCGATCGCGCTCGCGCTGCTGCTGAACCGCAACCTGCGCGGCCGCGGCCTGCTGCGGCTCGTCGTCTTCGCCCCCTACGTGCTGTCGGAGGCGATCACCGCGGTGCTGTGGCTGCTGATGCTGCAGCCCGACGGCTTCGTCGACCAGGTGCTGCGCGCCGTCGGCCTCGGCGGGCTGATCCAGCCGTGGCTGGCCGACCGCGACATCGTCCTCTACACGCTGTTCGTCGTCATCACGTGGAAGTACCTGGGCTTCGGCATCATCCTCCTGCTCGCCGGCCTGCAGGGCATCCCGCGGGAGCTGCGCGAGGCGGCCGCGCTCGACGGCGCCGGGTCGTGGCAGACGACGCGCTACGTCGTGCTGCCGCTGCTGGGGCCGACGATCCGCATCTGGATCTTCCTGTCGATGATCGGCTCGCTGCAGCTGTTCGACATCGTCTGGATCATGACCGGCGGCGGCCCGGCCGGCTCGTCGGCGACGATGGCGACGTACCTGATCGACCACGGCTTCCGGCGCTACGAGTTCGGCTACGGCAGCGCGGTCGCGGTGATCCTGTTCGTCATCTGCTTCGCGTTCGCGCTCGTGTACCAGCGCTACGCGCTGCGACGCGACACGGCGGGCGCGCTGACGCGGGCGGGGGCCTGAGATGGCGACCTACCGCATGGCCCCCTCCCCCACGCCGCGGCTGCGCCGCCGCGGGCGCCGGGCGCTGACGGTCGGGCGCCTGCTGACGTGGCTGGCCGTCGTCGTGATCGTCGTGTGCACGGTCGTGCCGCTGCTGTACGTCGTGCTCAGCGGCTTCCGCACGACCGCGCAGATCAACACCGACTCCGCCGCCCTGCCCGACCCGTGGGTCTGGGAGAACTACAAGAACGTCCTCACGTCGTCGGACTACTGGCGCTTCCTGCTCAACAGCCTCGTGATCGCCGTGATCGCGACGGCGCTGGCGGTGGCGCTCGGCGCGATGGCGGCGTTCTCGCTGGCCCGCTACGCGTTCCGCGGGCGCGAGGCGCTGTACGCGTTCTTCACGATCGGGCTGCTGTTCCCGCTCGGGGTGGCCGCGCTCCCGCTGTACCTGGTGCTGCGCGAGATCGGGCTGCTGGAGAACCCGCTCGGCGTCGCGATCCCGGAGGCGGCGTTCTCGCTGTCGATCACGATCGTGATCCTGCGCCCATTCATGCGCGCGATCCCCGACGAGCTCGAGGACGCCGCGCTGCTGGACGGGGCGTCGCGCCTGACGTTCTTCTGGCGGATCCTGCTGCCGCTGTCGGCGCCGGCGCTGAGCACCGTCGCGATCCTCGCGTTCGTGACGAGCTGGAACTTCTACCTGCTGCCGCTGCTCGTCTTCAACGAGACCCAGCACTTCACGCTGCCGCTGGGCGTCGCGACGTTCCAGTCCCAGTACTCGCAGGACACCGCGGCGATCCTCGCGTTCACCGCGCTGTCGATGGTCCCGTCGCTCGCGTTCTTCGTCTTCGCCGAGCGGCGCATCGTCGGTGGACTCACGGGTGCCGTGAAGGGATAGGGTCGCTCCGTGCGCGCGATCGGACTCGACGTCGGCACCTCGGCGGTCAAGGCCCTGGCCCTCGACGAGACGGGCGCCGTCCTCGCGCGCCACGAGGTCGAGTACCCGCTGTCGATGCCGTATCCCGGCTGGTCCGAGCAGGACCCCGAGGACTGGTGGCGCGCCGCCGAGGCGGCGCTCGAGGCGGTGACCGACGGCGACGCGGTCGCCGGCATCGGCCTGTCGGGCCAGATGCACGGGCTCGTCGCGCTCGACGCGTCCGACCGCGTCATCCGCCCCGCGATCCTGTGGAACGACCAGCGCACCCAGGCCGAGTGCGAGGAGATCACGCGCCTCGTCGGCGAGCGGCGGTTGATCGAGCTCACCGGCAACCGGGCGCTGACCGGGTTCACCGCGCCGAAGCTGCTGTGGCTGCGCGAGCACGAGCCGGCCGAGTACGCGCGGATCGCGCACGTGATGCTGCCCAAGGACTACGTGCGGCTGCGGCTCACCGGCGAGCGCGCGACCGACGTCGCCGACGCCTCGGGGACGCTGCTGCTCGACGTGGCGCGGCGGCGCTGGAGCGCCGAGGTGCTCGAGGCGCTGTCGCTGGACGAGGCGTGGCTGCCGCGCCTGCTGGAGTCGCCGGAGGTGTCGGGGACGACGGCCGCCGGCGTGCCCGTGGCGGCGGGCGCGGGCGACCAGGCGGCGGGCGCGCTGGGCGTCGGCGTCGTGCGGCCGGGACCGCTGTCGGTCGTGCTCGGCACGTCGGGCGTCGTGCTGACCGCGCTGGACGCGTTCGCGGCCGATCCCGGGGGACGCGTGCACGCGTTCTGCCACGCGTCGCCCGGCGCGTGGCAGGCGATGGGCGTGATGCTGTCGGCGGCGGGCGCGCTGGGCTGGCTGCAGCGGACCATCGCGCCGGGGATGCCGTTCGCGGGGCTGGTCGCCGAGGCCCACCACTGGGACCCGGGCGCGGGCGGGCTCACGTTCCTGCCGTACCTGACCGGCGAGCGCACCCCGCACGCCGACCCCGACGCGCGCGGCGCGTTCACCGGCCTGTCGATGCACCACGACCGCGGCGCGCTGGTGCGCGCCGTGCTCGAGGGCGTGGCCTGCGGGCTGCGCGACTGCTTCGACCTCGTCGACGCGCTCGGGGCGGGCGTGGCGAGCGCGGGCCGCGCGTCGGGCGGCGGCGCGCGCAGCGCGCTGTGGCTGCGGATCGTCGCCTCTATGCTCGAGCTGCCGATCGAGCGGCTGGCGGTCGAGGAGGGCGCCGCGTTCGGCGCCGCGCTGCTGGGCGGCGCCGCCGGCGGCATGTGGCGCGACACCGACGAGGCGGCCGCCGCGACCGTCCGCGTGCGCGACACGATCGAGCCCGAGCCGGCCTGGATCGAGCCCTACCGCGAGCTGCTCGCGCGCTACCGCGCGCTGTACCCGGTCGCGTCGCGGCCGGTGGACGCGACGCGGGCGTAGGCGGGCGCCGACACCGCGCTTCCTCCTCGCCGCCGGCCGCTCGGAGGGACGGGCAGCGAGGGCGACCAAGCCGTTTCGCTTCCCGGTGCCGCACCGGAAAGCGGTGCGTCAGGGGTGGTCGACCTAACACCGCTATGGCGAGGTCTAGGTCGACCACCCCCGGCCCCTCCCGTGCGAGCGCCAACCCCGCCTCGGCACCGTTGTCGGTTAGCGAGCTGGATCTGACAACGGCGCTCGGTCCGCGGCCGCGCGGCTCCGCACCGCGCGTCGCCGGGCCGCCCTACTCCCCCGCCGGCCCGCGCCCCAGCGTGATCCGCAGGTAGCGCGACGTCGCCTCGGCGCGGTTGTTCGCGTGCATCTTGCGCAGCACGTTCTTGACGTGGAACTTCACGGTGCCCTCGGAGAGGACGAGGATGCGCGCGATCCCGGCGTTCGTGTGCCCCTGGACCATGAGCTGCAGGACCTCGAGCTCGCGGCGGGTGAGCAGGTCGCGGAGGCGGTCCATCGACGGGGCCGGGTCCAGCTCGGTCGGGGGCTCGTCGCCGCCGTCGCGCGCGAGCGTCACCGCGCCGTCGGTGAGGCTGCCGCTGCGCGACTCCGCCCAGGCGGCGACGCGGCGCAGCTCCTCGCGCTGGGCGCGCAGCCGGCGGCGCAGGACCGCCCGCTCGAACACGAGCGCGAAGCACAGCGCGAAGTCGCCGAGCACCTGCGCGTCGTCCTCGTCCAGCGGGCGGGCCGGCACCGGGTCGGCGCCGTGCAGGAAGCCGATGGCGCGCCCGTCGACCGAGATGGGCGCCGCCAGGTAGCCGTCGGCGCCCAGCGTGTCGCCGAACGCGTGGCGGCGTCGGGCCTCGAGCCGGGCCGGCACGATCAGCCGCGGGGTGCGGCGGCGCAGCAGCTCGCTCTCGGCGACCGGGTACTCGAGCAGCAGCGGCTCGTCGCGCAGCGGGGCCAGCAGCTCCTCGGCCGCCTCGGGCCCGTCCTGCGACCACGCCGCCTCGCCGACGAGCGTGCCCTCCTCCAGCCGGCTGAGGACGATCCGGCCCAGGCCGGTCGCGGCCGCCGCCTCGGCCGGCGCCTGCGCGATCAGCTCGCTCGGCGGGCCCAGCTCGACCAGCCGCTCGAGCGCACGGGCGAGGTCGATGCGGCGGCGACCGGCGGCAGCCTCGGCGGCGGCCGCCACGCTCAGCGGGCCCCGACGAGCTCGGCGCGCTCGCGGCCCACCGGTCGCGCGTACGCGTCGCGGTGGCGGGCGGTCAGCACGACCGTGTTCGAGCCGGCGCGCTGGGTGAACGGCTTCAGCGACACGCGGAACCCGCTGCGCTCGCCGACGAGCGAGAAGATCGGGCCGTTGACCCAGTTGAGGATCGAGCCCTCGAGCTTGCCGGGGCCGCGGAACGCCGCGTACTCGCCGACGTCGCGCACGAAGATGTCCTGCGCGACGAGCGTGCCCTCGTGGTGCAGCAGCTGCAGCGTCTGGGCGAAGCTCTCGACCGCGGTCGTCGACATGTGCACCCGCGTCCACTCGGGCATGCCGTCGAGCAGCTCGTCGAGGTGGACGTCGGCGCTCGGGGCGACGCGCATCGCCGACGGCGCCGGGACCTCGACGTACATCTCCTCGAGGTGCACGGCCTCCCACACGTCGGCCCAGAAGCGCACGCCCGCGGGCGTGTCGCCGTGGGCGGACGGGCCCTCGCGCAGCACGCGCTGGACGGCGGTGACGATCTCGCCCTCGGCGATCCCGTGCGCCTTGGCGATCGTCGCCACCTCGCCGGGCGTGATGCTCGCGCGCACCAGCGGCTCGTAGGCGCGATCGCCGACGCGCATGAGCTCGTCGGTCGGGAGGTTGTCGTACAGGTTGCACGCGTGCGCGAACAGCAGCTTGCCGCGCAGGTGCTCGAGCCCGTGCAGCGGGTTGCGGAAGTCGAGCTCGAGGCAGTCGACGAGGTGGTCGTAGCCGTCCAGGGCCTGCCGCGCGCGCTCGAGGACGTGCGGCGAGTAGTCGGCCATCAGGTAGCGCACGCGCGGGAGGTAGTCACGCCCGCGGCGCTCGGACGCGGCCGCGAACGTGTCCATCCACGTGCGCGCCTGGTGCCCGTCGCCGACGCCCAGCTCGAGCACCGGGATCTCGTCGGGCAGCTCCGACCACTCGTCGAGGCGGACGAGCGTGTCCATGAGCGCCTCGATCTGCTCGGCCCAGAACGCCGGGTTCGTCCCGTCCGACACCCCGCCGGGCAGCGCGGCCGCGTAGTCGCGCTGGAACGTCTCGTCCCACGAGGCGAGGTGGCGCCAGTAGCTGCGGTTGAACGACCACACGACGCTCTTGCTCGGACGCACCCAGTCCTCGAGGTGGATGCACTCGTGGACGTCGGGGATGATCCCCAGCGCCTTGGACAGGCGGTCGACGATGTCGGCCGCGAGGCGCTCGGGCGTCATCTCCCGCGCGCGGCGCACGTCGATGGCGATCTCGGCGAGCGGGCCGGTCTCGGCCGGCTCGGCGCCGAACGGGCGCACCATCACGGGCGCGCGGAAGTTCTTGCGGTACTGCACCCAGTCGAGGATGGCGGCCAGCCGGGCGTGGTCGAGATCCACGGCGGCGGCGGCCTTGGCGATCGCAGGCGCGATGACGGCCAGGTCGGCGGGCTCGGCGCGTCCCACGCAGTTGAGCTGGATCAGCACGGTCCTCTCTCCTCTGGTCTCCGCCATCACCCCCGGCGGATGACCAGCATCGTCCTGCGTGCGGACGCCGCCCGCGACGTTCGAAGGGAGTGGATTGCCACGCCGAACGGATAGGGCCCCACCCACCCGCCGAGGGGCAACCCGCCCGCGCAGACGTCAAATCCCTCCCGTTCGGGGGGTGCGGGCGCGGGACGGGCGGGGCTAGGTTCCGCGTCGCGCCGGCCAGGCGTGCGGCACTGCCCGGCCGCGGAGAGCGAGAGAGAGGGTTGTGCGATGAGCGAGTACCTGTTCACGTCGGAGTCGGTCACCGAGGGTCATCCGGACAAGGTGGCCGATCAGATCTCCGATGGGGTGTTGGATGCGGTGATGGCCGCCGATCCGGCGGGCCGGGTGGCGTGCG